>Ga0209489_104702_pt1 | contig 24795 bp, 24 predicted proteins | sample SiratrowhiteBW_FD_187527 | JGI IMG/M metagenome (GOLD analysis project Ga0209489, IMG submission 187527) | Root nodule microbial communities of legume samples collected from California, USA - Siratro white BW (SPAdes) (version 2) | ecosystem: Host-associated > Plants > Roots > Nodule | place...
AAGCCGCGGCCATTGCAGATACGCTGGTCTCGGCCGGCTACCGCCAGATCGGGCTCGACCATTTCGCCCTGCCCAACGACGAGCTCGCGCTGGCGCAGAAAGCCGGTGAGCTGCGCCGCAACTCCCTGGGTTATTCGGCTGATACCTGCAAAACCGTGATCGGCTTAGGTCCGTCAGCCATCGGCCGTCTGCGTGACGGTTACGTCCAGAACGAGATCGCAACCGCTTCCTATCACCAACACATTCAGGCTGGTCGTCTGGCAACCTTAAAAGGCTATTGTCTCACCGCCGAAGATCGCCTCCGCGCCGCAATCATCGAGCGTCTGATGTGCGATTTGCAGGCCGACGTACCAGCGATCTGTGCTGCTTACGGATTTGATCCGATTCCTCTTCTCGATTCGGCCGACCGCCTGGGAATGCTTGCCGAAGACGGGATAGTGGACATTGACGAGGGATTCATTCGGGTCAAGCAGGAGCACCGGTTTGTCATTCGTGCTGTTGCTGCCGCATTCGACACTCGTCTCGACCGTACCCCCTATTAACTAACCCACGCATGTGAGCAGATCCCAAACCTCTAAGCTCTTCGCGAGGGAGCGATCCGAAGAAAGCGCCTCCGCAGACAGGCCAGACTTCGAGGATGCAGCGGCGGAGTGATGACACGACCTTTCAGATATGGCCTCAAAACTGGCGAGGGCCGATTAAAAGAGAGCTGATCGAAAAGAGAAGCGCAGCGGACTCCGCCGTTCAGGGCCACGCCTCGATCTTGCGGAAAGGGCTCTGCCCCACCTCCGCTGGAGTGCTCTCGATGATGGTGACGGCCTCTGCGACATGCCGCTGGAGACGCCGGCGCCCGCACAAGTTTCGGGTATTTTACGGCCGCAGGCAGCTTTGTGAAGCTACGGTCCACCTCCTCGAGCACAGTTGGAGACTCGACCACGCCCGCAGCGTTCTCAGACCTCAAGGCTCGGCTGTCTTCGGTCCTGCGATCACTGGCGCGCCTCCGACGGAAACAGGTCCCTGTGGTTTGGACCGCCCGAAGCGCTTCCTGGCGACGCTTGAAGCAGCCCGGGCTGGCGACAAAGGAGGCACGGGAGCAGCAGAAGGGACAGGTGCTAAACTCTGCAGCGAATCGATCCGCGAAGTCAGCACGGTGATCTGATCCAGAATCCCTTTGAGGTCATCCCGCTGGGCATCGATCTGGCGGTTGAGTTCTACGATCTCATCGCCAGCTTTCTGCTGTGCCCACTTTATCTCGAACAGAGATGCCCTGTCCTCCAGTGACAGGCTCATCGTTGAAGCGACGTCCCGGGCTTCCGGCGTCTCGACAAACTCTTCAAGGTTAGCCCAAAGCCAGGCGCCAGCAGCACACGAGCCGACGAGGACAAGCGGGAGCACCAAAACGGGGAGAATCCGTCTTGACGGCCCATGCAAGAGCGGCCGCAAGTCTGGCGCGGCCGCTTGATCAATCAAGTCCATTGTCCCTCGCTCAACATCCCATTCCAGCAGGCTCATTTTGTCGACGCGACAGCCTGCGATGCTCACGCGCTCCAGGAGCTGCCAGCGTCGACAATGATCAATCTTGGCGAGCTTCCCGATCGGCTGCCCCTGCTCCTATGAAACGCTACTTCTTGAGCAACGCAACGCGACAATTTGCGCGTTCTCCATGATAGCGTCACCAGCGAGCAATGGTTCTCATCTTCGCCGGCGATGGCGCAGCATTTTCTTTCAGAAGAACCTTGCAGATTTTCTTACGTTGCCCCGGCACGAATGCAAACCGTCCACTGATTCCTGCAGTGTGTTCGATGGAGCCCGGCCTCACGCCTTGCCGAGACCAGCAACTTCATCCGGGACGTGCCGCGTAAGCGCCACGGCTGATCGGCCGAGCCGCAATGGCCGATTGGACCGGCAACCATTGCACCTGGTCGACTACCAATTCCGGCAGGTTGTTCGAGATGACGGGCACGTGGCAAGCGTGACCAACGAACGCCCCGCACGTCAAGGATTCGGATGCAAGACAGACTTTGCCGCGCCAACGGCGCTAACGGAGCCAGCAACTGCTCGCCGATGCCCGCCAAAGCTGCTCGATGGCTGATTCCTCCGGTCTCCTGGGCCATCACGTTAGACGTTGTGGTGTGCTTGCCGCGCGCGCAAATTCAAAGGCTCTTCGGCCTTCGCGCCTGGCGATTGTCTCGTGTTTCGGTGACAACGATACCAATGAACCGCTTCGTGAAGCCAGGCCTCTTGCCCGGCGAGCCTTGCTTTCTGGTAGCTGCCATTTCGTCGAGAAAGCCGCCTTCGATGCAGATGCGCGGCACCGCAGACTCGCCTGACTGACAGTGTGCAAGGTGGACATTCGCAATGTTTTGGTGGCCAGGACAGCGAGGCCGCGCGCGCTCGTCGTGAGCATTTTGCCGAGCCAGCGCTCGCCGCTGGCTCTCGGCGCACCGGCGTCATCCACGCAAAGTTGCGGACCAGCATCATCGCGCCGCGAGCTGAAGCCTGAGTGGTCCTCTTCGGATAAATCGAGTTCTGGCTCGTCCCCCGCTCGCGCTCGGACGCGAAAACGCCGGGAGCTCACTCTGGGCCAATCAGGCCGCAGTGCAATCTATCCATTGCCGGCAGACATGGACCCGAAGTGCGCCATGCGTGATTGCTTTCTTGCGACGACCTCGCCTCGGACATATTCGGCTACGGCAGCACTTTCTTTCAATCTTAGACCAAGGGGAAAGCAATGTGGGCTTGTAATTGCACTTTCGCTAGCGGCTTGTCTGGTCGGCAATTCCGTACTGGCACAAACCGCGAGCGGGCTTGATCCTCGTAGCCACTCTGTGGATCAGGCCAGCAAAAGACGAAAGGCTTCCGATCGGGCCGCAAAGCTCCCGATCGACCTGATCCGTCAGGCAATCCGCCCTCCTGCCCCGGCGCCAGCAGCAGGTCCCGGAGTGCCTTTCCAGAAGCGCGGCAATGCGGACAGGGCTGCTCAGACGAGACCGCAAAAGACGATCGATCCCTTCGCAAGGTACGACAATCTGCGTGAAAAAGGGTTGTGGCTCAGCATACCCGGCCCTGCGGACACGATTGATCAGGACAAGGACGGCGTTAGATCGGCGCTGGCAGATGTCGGCGTCGGCTACATCGGCTGGACACACAACACCTTTGCAAATAACCAGCTGCCGAATGCAGCCAGAAGCACTATCGCAAACCAGCTCTATATGGGCCAGAATCCGACGTTTGCGTCGGCAAACTTCATGGTCGTCACCTACGATCTCAGCCGGTTTGGCATTGCCGACGGACAGATTGTCGTAGGAGCCGAGCAGCAATACTGGACGTGGGATCGCCCGGGGCCAGATCGAGTGGGAATCAATACGCTCGCCTACTACCAGACTTTCTTCGACAGGACACTAGAACTCAAACTTGGTTACCTCAGAAACCAAAATGAGTTCACCGGCACATTGTTCGGAGGGATTACCGGATCGAACATGTCTGCCTTGTTGCAGGCAGGGATGAGCACCAATGCCGCGCCCACGCCTGCGGTCAACCTGAAGTACAATTTTGACGATCGCTTGTACAACAAGGTCTCCGTCCAGCGCTCAATCAGTCCAGATGGTCCCTATGCCCAGATAACGGAGAATCCCACCGGCTTGAACTGGAGCACGGCCAATGCAGGCATCCTTCTCGTTGATGAAGCCGGCTACAGGAGCAAGGCTGCTCCCGGCGTGCCCGACACGTGGCTGCGGGCGGGCATTGGTTTCAACAGTAGCCGCTACAAGAATTTGGCGGATCCCGAGCAGCAAAGGGAGAGCGGGAATAATTTTCACTACATCGCTGCGGACAGGCAGCTCTGGCAGAGTGACGCCCTTGGGTCGCCGTCTCGCGGCATCTATGGCGGATTCTCCCTCATGGGAGCTCCGCCTGATCTCAACATGATCAGCCGGTATTACGAGCTTCGTCTCTATGCGAAGGGACCTTTTGATAGTCGGCCCAGTGATCTGATTGCTCTCGTTGCGACCAACACGGCCTGGAGCAAGCTTGCAGTGGATGCTGCTCTGGCTAAAGGCCAGCTTGCGCACCGCGATACCACAGCAATCACGGGAACATACACTGCGCATCTCGCTCCGGGGATATATGCAAGCGTCGGACTGTCATACATCCATAACCCGACAAGCATCACACACACGCCCCAAACGGAACACGCGCTCAATCTGTTGGTCTCCACGTTGATATTCTTCTGATCATCGCAAGCGCCTTTCTGCCCCACCTTCTCGTGACGCATGGGACCGGAGCTTCGCGATCTCTTTGAAGGGATCGGCCTGGATCTGCGCTAGACGAGCCCGTTAGGTCGGATGTGACGGGACGCCAGCTGGAAGAGATTACGCAAAAGGATCTCGTTAGTTCTCCAGGGAGAAGCGGGCGGATTTTTGAGCAGAGGCTGGTCCCGAGCGCCGTCATTTCCGAGGTTGGCCCGCGCGAATAACTCCCCGTACGGAACCATAGCCACGTCAGGTTCTCGACAGCTTGCCCGACTACGGAGACCCGTTCAGGTAATTCCTGGAGGTGAGGTTAGGTGGACCCGCAACATTTTGACCCATTTAATGTACCAGCTTGGTCGCAGGTGCAGCACGCCGTCTCGCAAGAGCCGCAGACGAGCCAGGCCGGACAAGATGGCTTTGAGCAGCACTTGGCCGAGGCAAGGCAGGCCGATCCCGCTCCCGTCGGCGGTGGGGGCTCCTATCCCCATCTATCTACAGAAGACCGGGACCTTATCGACAGGGCGATTGCTCAATATGAGGCTCGGAAAAACCTACAACCGCACACGGTCAGACTTTATACTCAGGCACTTCGTCGACTGGCGAATGATCTTCGCGCCCGTGGCCAAACGACTGATCTAGCGGACCACCAGTCCCTGGTTAATCACCTAGATACTTACTTTCCGAAAGACGCCCTCATGAAGACAGGCGTAAGCGTCCTTCGTGCGTATCATGATTCCGGCCATTTAGTTTCTCGCGGGCGACCGCGCGCGCTCCCCTCAGCGAAAGACGCATCTAACGATGGCCAGCAATCCCCGGACGAGCCGATGGATGCACGTGGCGGGAGCGACCTCCCTCCAAGCGAGGAGGTCCTCATCAATCATGATACAGCTCAATCGAGACCAGCGAAGAAACCGAGGACACTGAATGATCTGGAAGAGGTCGCGGTATTCCGGCAGCCAGGCGCAAATGCCGCTTCAGGGGGAAGTGGCGGAGCAATGCCGGTCGCCTCAACGGGCGTCATAATCCGGGGACAGTGGGACAGGCGGCCTCTTTATCCCGAGGATGCTCGCGATATCTTCAGGCTTGAGGAGGCCCTCATTGAGGGCGGGATGGCCGGCCCTACCGCGAAGCAGCATGCAAATTCTCTTATTGGCTTTAGCCGTTGGCTTTTCGCAAAAAACAAACCAAGCATTGTTGCTCGGCTGGACGGCAAGTCGCTGACCGATGGCGGTGACGTGCGCGAGTTCAGCGGAGACGCTAACAGCAAAAAACTCATTATCGCATTGGAGCATCTGCGGATCTTTCGGTCGACGGGGGGCATCGTGCCCACCGTGCGTCCAGGGCGCACTCGCGCTAAGCTCAATCCTTCCCCCCAGAACGTGGCTCTCATCAATCCCGAAGGCGCTTTACTGACGGAACCGACACGCATCGACAGCGCCGCTGCGCAGGACCGCGCGTCGCACGAAGCTAATCAGCAAGAGGAGCATCAGGAGGGACAGGATAATCAACCGGTCCCGTCGGCTCTCCTCGAAGGACAGGTCGCGGTCGATCCAGAGCAGCTTCCTCAGGAGCAGCTTCGGCGCGTACTGGATCATCTCGATGACCAAGCCATCCCCTTGCCGGTTTCGCTCCCTTCAGAGGAGCGTCAGCAGCTGGAAAAGGACTTGCGTGACGAGCTTCACCGGCAATGGGAGGATCCGCCTGGCCCCTCGTTTTCCCTTGATCCAGAAGAGTTCACCATTGAACCAGAGCAGTTCTCTAAAGGGGAGTTTCGACGACTGCTCGAGGATGAAGACGCACAGGAGCTTGCCGAGGGGCGAGATGATCAACCCGCCACCTCGGCTTTCCAAGAGCAAGTCGCATTCGATTCGGAGCAGCTCCCTCAGGCACATCTTCAGCGAGTGCTGGATCATCTCGATGATCAACCCAGCCCCTCGCAAGTCTCCGTCCCTCCAGAGGAGCTTCAGCAACTGGAAAAGGACTTGCATGACGCGCTTCACCGGCCATGGGAGAATCCCCCTGGCCCGTCGGTTTCCCTCGATCCAGAAGAGTTTACCATGGATCCAGAGCACTTCTCTCCAGCGGAGTTTCGGCGACTGCTCGAGGATGAAGACGCACAGGAGCTTGCCGAAGGGCGAGATGATCAACCCGCCACGTCGGCTTTCATCCAGGAGCAAGTCGCATTCGATCCGGAGCAGCTCCCTCGGGCAGATCTTCGGCGAGTACCGGATCATCTTGATGATCAACCCAGCCCCTCGCCAGTCTCCGTCCCTCCAGAGGAGCTTCAGCAACCGGAAAAGGACTTGCATGACGCGCTTCACGGACCACGGGACGATCACTTCGCCCCTTCGGTCTCCATTGATCCAGAAGAATTTACTTTCGACCTAGAGCAGTTCCCTCCAGGGGAGCTTCGGCGACTGCTTGATGATGAATAAGCAGAGGACTTTAGGAAAGGCGAGATGATTACCCCGCCTCGTCCGCTTTCGTGCAAGGGCACATCCGGCTCGGAGGTGCAACTTTCAAGGACTCAAATGATCCGCGATCGTTCGACGACTATCCGCGATCACGTCGGCAAATCAAATCACGTCCACGCCTATACCGTGGGCCAGTTTGCTTCCTTGGACCGGAAGTACGATCGCGGCTTCTGCATAAACGTCCTGTCGGTAATTCCCTCTCCGAACGTGAGGCTTGGCATCGTTCAATTGATGAGATCCAAGCTGAAGCCACGCGGCACTTGCCTATTTGTGACCCTCTACCGCAATTCTGATTTCACGAGGATGCAGAAACTTCCCAATTATCAGCCTTATGGAAACGGCTTCCTCATGGACTCCCTGAGGGGCCATTCTTTCTATGGTCTCATCCCGCCCGACGATCTCGCGTGCCTAGTTAAGCGCGGGATCCTTGCGATGACTTCCACTTCCTCGCCCGCGATCCGGCGCACGACGGCCTCGCCGCGTTTCGCTGGGGGTTGAGCAGGTTCGGAAAGGACGGGCTTGGCACGTGGCGGGGGCTCTTCATTTTGCTCCTGCTCCGTTGGGCCGACATCCCTTGCATTGGGAGCCGGATCGTCGAGGTCGCCTTCGGAAATGCCGACGGTAAGTTTGGTGCGCACGAAGGAAACCGTTATGACCCCGTTTTTGTCAGTTCTTGCCCAGTGATACCTTATCGCTGATGCTTTCGAGCAGCTTCAGCACGCCGGGTCCGGGTGGCCAGGGTCTCCCCTGCCCGTCGAAATTCCGAAGGCTTGGGCCTCTTCAAAGGCTTTCAGGACCTCCTCGTCAAAGCCATTATATGACGCGTGATGCGGCAACTTGACGAACTGGTATGGCCCGCCCTTCTTGATCTCCTCAATCATGGAGGCCATTTCTTCGCGATCGGAAAAGTCTCCGCACGGCTCGGCAACACGCCCACGATCTGCAGGAAGTGCTACATCCACCCGGAAGTGCTGAACTGCTACCTGGACGGCAACCTGGTCCTCCAGGTCAAGTCACAAGCCGAGACCGAGCTTCGGAATGCGGTGGAAGATCTGAAGCCCGAGGAAGCCGCCGTGCTCGCATTGCTGCGCGGCCGGCTCGCCAAAGAGGCGGACAGCGCCGGTGCCCAAGGGTTTTCAGGCAAACGCCGAGCGCCCGCTCCTTGACGGCGAGTTTGTCCAACCCTAAGGGGCCAATTGGCAGTCCTTTCGATTGACGTTGCTGCTAACGATGAACACCGGCTCGGTTAGCTTCAGGAACAAAGCCCGGCCGCCTCGATTGCCGCTCCATGAAGTGGCTCCTAGGCATCGTTGCGGTCCTCCTGCTCTGCCTTGTGGCGTATGCCGGATCGGCTTTCGTTTCCGCCTTGGATCTCGTTTCGGCCGTTCGGAGCGGAGACGCCGCTCAAGTCATGGCCCGAACGGATTTGCCGCGTCTCCGCCATTCCCTTGTCGATCAGGTTATGTCCACCTACCTCGATCGACTTGCCCAAAAGCGGCCGGTGCGCCCATTCGAGCGAATGGCGATAAACGCGTTCGGTGCAACGATCGCCGATGACCTCGCGATCAAGCTCATGACGCCGGAAAATCTGTCCGCCCTTTTAAAGAGCGGCACTGTTCGCAACGGCGCGGAGAACATCACCTTCGGAACGATGTCGTCATTGGCCGAGCTCGACATCTCAAACATCTTCGTTTTCGCCGGACGGATCACCCTGGTGAAGCCTGTCGAGTTTGCCTTGCGGCTTGGCGACAGTCAGGACGCAGGTAGCGTCAGCATGCATCTCGACGGGACGACCTGGAAGCTCTCGGGGATTGGGCTGCCGCCGAAGGTCTTGGCAAATATGGTTGACCGGCTGCCGACGCGATGACCCCGCCGGCCCTCCCGCGCTCTCTGGCGTGACTGGTTGCACTTCGCTGGCACGGTCCTTGCCGATCCACGCCTACTTCCGTCGGTCCTGGCAGGGAGCCGTTTCGCGATGAAACAGAAGTCTCGAGTCCCAAAGCCCCGCAAGCCTACTCTGGCACACATGGTCTCCGATTTGGTGAGGTTGCGTAAAGCAATGGAGCACCTAGAGGGGCTGAGAAAGAAGGTCCGGCTCGCCGAGGCCGCACGGACGTTGCACTAGCCTCGGCGATTCAGGCCCTTCGGTGACCCCAGGTAGGAACGCTGCAGCGTGATACCGCATTCGCTGGCATGGAGCGGTTCTCTTTACCTTTGATAGTGGTGGCCGCATTCACCATCGGCGTCGCCGCTGGCTATTGCATTAGGGCGCTCATTTCCGCAAGGCCTCGAGCAAGGGCCCGCCGCAGGCGCTGTGATTTCAAATGACGCCGAGGTCCAACTGTTGGCGGAAGTCGACGAAATTGGCTGTCAATCTAGTTTAGGAGGCAACACTTCTGCGACCTCACTCCTCCCGGTCAAATCGAGTTAAGGAAGTGTTTTCGCCTCGGTTAAGCAGCCCAAGCCGTCGCTCTAACTCTTGCTTTTTCGCTAAGAGCCTCAGCGAGAGAATGTCATTGACTAGCGTGTGGAGTTGCCACAGCTCCTCCACAGACATGCTCTGCAACCGCTCCCGTTCATTGAAATCCCCCGACTCACTAGGGCCATAGCTTGGAGTTACCAAACGGGGCCGGCAACGAGACGTCGGTTGAGGATGGAAGGTTATCTACTTACGGCTTTGGCTTGGTTCTGCGAAGCTGACCGAGCCGATCTTGACCGAGACCGGCACCTACGTGCGGCTGAAGCCGGGCAGCTAGAATCTGCTTCCGACCTAACAACGCCGGGCGCTGAGGCCGGCTGCACCCGATGCCGTTAAACAATAAATTTAATTATTGTCGATAATCATGAGGACTCCGCCTCAAAATTGAAAAATAATCTGAGGAAAAACATGGCAGGCCGGAATGGAAGTTGCCCGCCGCTTTCGCGCAATGGCGCGGCTTTGCCGACAGACTGCCGCGCGCCAACCTGAGAGAAACTGGAAACTGCTCGCTGAGACAGAGTACTGGGGAGCATCTGGCGGCTGCGGCTTTGGCTCACTGAGCTTCGGCCGAGCGATTTCTCGTCCTTTCTCTTTTCATCGACTTCGTAGTGCAAGTCATATTTTGGGGGTGGGTCATCTCCAGTATGCGTCAGATTTATACTTGTGCTGTTCTGAATGAACGACGCCAAGCGCTTGTGGCGAAGCTGAGAGAAGTGGAGAAGCTTCGAAGTAAGCTCCGACACGTTGAAGCGAGAACAATCGGCAGAAGCCGGCGTGTTAAACCGGGCAGCAGAGCAAGAGCCGTGAACTAACTTGGCGGCGAAATGGGCCGTCTATTCAGGGCGGAGTCGCTTCCGTCCGACGTTGCACCTTGAAACACAGCAACGAGCCGATCACCTTCCCAAAGCTCCACGTCGTGCTCGCAACACATTTGCTCGGCTCGACGTCTCGCCGCCTGCTCGTCAATGCAGTCAAGCTTTGCGGCGCAGATCACTCGCCGGCTGCTGTCAACCACGAACACTTTGTACCGCATGCTGGCAGTCCCATCCAAAAGGGGACCGTCATCGTAAATCGAATGTCCGTCTAAAGGCAGCGCCAAACCATGTGCGGGCGCGCGGAACCTTTGTACGTGTGGCAATTGGGCTATACCAACGTGAACTCATCGATGCCGCGGTGGGCGCGTTAGATACACCGCTTCACTGTCGGTAAGTTCGTGGATGTCACGATCCCGGTCTGCAGACCTAGCGAGCATTGCCCCTCACGCGAAATTAAATGCTCCGCCATGATATTACCGCCGTCAGGCCTTTCTCCCTGCTACCTCCACATTTAAATGTGGATTGTACGGTCATTATTTAACTGGTGGCTTGCCTGCTCCTTCATTCCCGACTTGTCTGCCTGGGCCTTCTCCCAAACTCGGATCGAGCCATGGACGCCGCGCATTTTAATTCGCTCTCCCTTGACGAGCTCTGGACACTTCACCAACAGTTCACCGCCAGCCTCACTCAGAAAATGTTAGTGCAAAAAGCACGATTGGAGGAACGGCTCCACAAGATTGGATTGGCCGACGACGCCACACGCTTCGATCGTAAGCGCCGCCCGTACCCGCCCGTTCGTCCCAAATATCGCAATCCGAAGAACCCGGCGGAGACATGGTCGGGTCGCGGCAGGCTGCCTCGGTGGCTCCGGCCGCAGCTTCGAGGCGGCCGGAAGTTAGACGATTTCCTAATCGACCAGGCTTCGGTTCAAAAACGGCAGACAAATTGAGAGCCGCAGCCGCGATCGCGTTGAAGAAGCCAACCCCCATCCTCGTTGGGCGATGATGCGGCCGAAGCCAGGCCTTCGAGCGCGCCTAGAGGATCGCTAGGAGCGACGGTACGAGTTGGATGCCGCAGCAGCTTAGGGAATCAATTGCACGACCGCGGCTGAGGTGAGCGCCCGTAGTTGTCCAAGCTTGCGAGCTGCGGCTCAGAGGCGGGCCTCATCCTGATGTGCTTATGCCCCTCTTGTGCGGCCAAACCTCACCTTATCGTGCGCCTTCACGAAGTGAAGGCCAGCCATCAATTCTGGTAGGCGCCCCACGAGCGGTCTTGGCGCTACAATCCGCAGCCCGTGAGCTTGACGACACTCCCGGGAAGTCAAGGTGGTAGCTTTGTTAGGCAAGGCAGGCCACCGAAGTTAGCGGCGCGTGGCAGGGACAGCGCTTTTCAGGGCCGACAAAGCGCCGAGTCACGTTGCCGCTAACTTCCACTTTGGTCCGAGTGGACGGTGACCATACACGGCACAAGCGTTCGCCCGCAGAGCTGAGGCGCTCGGAGCGGATATTGCGCGCTGACCAGATCGCCTTTCGGGGCCTCACGAAGGCCGACGCAACCGCCTATTGCGGTTGCTCCGAGGACGCGTTCGACACATGGGGTCAAGAAGGACGCGGTGCTAGGCCGCGATACCCGGCACTCAGAGCTTGGATCGCAATGCGATTGACTGGTATCTGGACCAGGCGTCTAGGCTACTTACCGGGGAGACCGCGTCGAACGACCCTGACACAGCGCTGGCAGAGTGGCGGGCTCAACGTGCGGGCCGGTGATCATCAGGGACACTCGACGAGGAGCGAGAGAACATTGTCGGGTTGCATGTCGTCTGCCGTCGTCTTGATGTACTTGTGCCCGTTGTGCGTGGCCCACACCACATCAACCCTGCGGCCGTTTTCTTCGACATAAAACTCCCATTCGTCGCTCTCGATATCTTTGATAGCCTGATCGATGGATCGCTTCCACGGCGTTCCGTCGGGGTTTAGTCCGCCGATATGTGTGATGCTTTCGTGAGGGTTCTTTCTGCCCGTCTTGTTGGTGCAACGAATGCGTGCGCGTTTGGCCATCGAGTCTCTCCTAGATCTGCAGGCAGCTTAGACGAAGGCAGTTAATCAGGGCGGCCACCAATCCTGGTAGGTGCCCCGGAGCCCTTCTCCGCGATACAACGTGGCGGCACTCTGAGGATTGTTGAGGAGAGGCTGGTCCGAGCGCCGTCATTTCGAGGTTGGCCAGCGCGAATAATTCCCGTTCGGAACCATGGCCAGGTCAGGTTCTCGAAAGCTTGCCCGACTACGGAGACCTGTTCAGGTGATCCTGGAGGTGAGGTGAGCGTGGACCCGCAAGATTTTGACCCATTTCATGTACCAGCTTGGTCGCAGGTGCAGCACGCCGTCTCGGAAGAGCCGCAGACCAGCCAGGCCGGGCAAGATGGCTTTGAGCAGCACTTGGCCAAGCCAAGGCAGGCCGATCCCGCTCCCGTCGGCGGTGGGGGCTCCTATCCCCATCTATCTACAGAAGATCGGGATCTTATCGACAGGGCGATTGCTCAATATGCGGCTCAGAAAAACCCACAACCGAACACGGCCGCGGCGCCTTTCACCTTCGTCGGGAATACTGCGATTTTATCGCCCTGCCCGAGCCCATTATTGAGGCCAACCGTCTGGTGGCGTCCCATTTCTTGGCGAGCGCCGATCCGCCCCACATGGCACAGGGGTTGGTTGTTTGTACCGAGTAGACGCGAGTTCTCTCATTGGCAGGCTCTTCTACCATTGGTTGGGTCTAGTAGAGGTTGTGGTGGGAGATAGCCGTGGACGAAACTAGCCTTCGTGACTTTGATGAACCGATGTCGCCTCAGACTTGGCGATCATGGAAAGCCTGGACCGACCATCAAGATTCAGAACCGCAACCCGAAAAGGCTCCCTCTTCGTTGTGGCCGCTTGCTCTTGTGATTTGGTTTCTGTTGGGATTCGTGGCTTTGGCGAGCTGGGTCCGGACTTAGCCGCTTAAATGATCCGGATCAGCCCGTTCGCAACGACAGTGGGCGGAATTCTGGAAACAGGCGCGCTCGTGCCTCCCTGTGCGGTATCTTTGAAAGCGGCCATTAGCGGCATCAGGCTCGCCGCCCACATTGGCGGCCTTTTGGTTGAGAAACTTGAGGTAGGCCGACTGGGCGTATTTGAACAAATGACCGATGCGGAATTGGGTATTGCGTTACTTGGCGAATGCAGAGCCTTAGGTCTATCGGAAAGATCCTTGGCAGAACCTTCGGAAGACGATCGAACGCGATTGATACGACGTGGCGATGGTACCAAACGATAGCTGGCGGTCCAACGCCTCGATTAAAGCTTGCAGCCCCGACGAGACATCAAGGTCCGTGTCGATGGCATCGCCGACATCATAGGTCGCAGCTCTGGACCAGCGCTCGATCGGCGCAGAGCAGTCAACCTGAAGGCTCGGGGCCGGCTTCTATTGCTGGTTCTCGAGCGCTCCAGTCGAGCAGGACATCGCGACCATTGACGTCGAGTTGCAGACGCGTTCGGGGCAATTAAAGTTTAGGAGGCCTTGGAGCGCTTGCTAGTGGCGCGAGAGGTCTTCTGATGCGTTGGCTCGCCAGGCGAACGCTCGGCCCAAGCTCGAGGGGCGCACGGCCCGCGTGAAAAGCACTGGGGCGGTAAGTCGGACCATGTCGTGCCGCCTCTCACTCGCACTTTTGGAGAGCAAGCGCTCTCTTTCCGGCGACGAGGCCGGCTAGCCCCTGAGCGCACCCACATAATGGCTGCGCCATCGATCGCGCAAGCGAGGCCCGGAAGTCGGCCCGGCGGTCACGGTAATCATAAGCTGCACCAGGACGCGGTCTTCCGATCGACCTTCAAAGATTGCGGGAGCGAGCTGATCAAATGTCAGAAATGGGCTGGGGCACACAAGACCTGGGCGGGCCTACCGCCGCGGTCACATGCGGGAAGGAGCGACAGGCGATAGTGGTAGACCCGCCGGACGAGTCACCTTCTTCTTTTCAGCTTCGCATTATTCAGCTGTAAGCATAAGCCTTGATGAAGCTAAATGAGCATGGACTTTGGCCCAGCGGTCCGCACAATAAAGCCGCTTCGCTGCGCAGGCGCCTGCCTAGCTCGTGCGCGGCCACTCGCGCCGCTTCAGCGCTGGGCCAAGCCTGTCGTGTCGCTGCACTAGGTCAAGTTATCTGACGAACAGCTAGCTCAGGTGAAGATGTATGATTTCGCGCCTGCAATAGAAGATTGCAAATAGAGTCGTCCCGCTCTTATAATGCTGCCTCGCTTCTATCACTAAGTCATTGGGCTGGAGGCGTTTTCATGAGTAAGAAATTCTTGTTTTTAGCTGTTGCGGGCTTTCTGCAGGTACTGCTCATACTGCCAAGGGCCCAAGCTCAAGGACTTAGCGAAGCTCAGCTTATCGTTATCGCAAGCACAGCAGAACGCATTTGCGGGGTTGTTAAAGACCAGGGCAGCGCCTCGACGGCGGCAGCGAAAGGTGCCGTCAGCGTTGAGCTAAGAGGATTGGCTTCACAAATTCAGACCACCGGCGGACAAAGCGGCAGTATCACCACTGACGAATACGTAGGGGTTGTGCGCGAACAAGCTGCGCCCCTGATCAGAGATCTCAGCAATTGTAGATTCCAGGTTTTCACGATCCTGGTCAAAGGCATGTCACCAGGCGAAACAAGTCCGACGCCGCCTCCGACGTACAAGCCGCCTCCACCCCAACCAGTATCCCGGACAGGGCTGTCGTGCCAGACCGACCACATCATCGATTGGCTCGACCAGCACGGGATTTATGGCAACCGACCTTTCGACAGTTCCATCTACGATGATCAGGTCACCTGGACCGTCAACGGGAGGCAGGCCACCAAGACCAAGACCGACGTCATCAAGGAAGAAGACGACTTCAGAAAAGCATACCCGATGCAGAGGTATACGCCGACGTCATCGTCGACGAGCAGGGTCGGAGACCAATGCGTGCTCACGCAGCAAGTCGACGGCTATAAGAAAAGGGCCAATGGAAGCGTGCAGCTCAGCAATTTCAGATTTGTGTTTGGTATAAAGAGCGGGGGTAACGGGCCACGCATTGTCGAGCGCCAGACAGACGTGCTGTCGGGTCGCCACTAGGAAATGCCTCCTCAGGAGTCACTGACATGAGCGGCGACTTTCAGGACGACCGGCGTCCGGTCGGCAGCGATAGAACTTTGCCGAAAAAACAGCCGCTGCGATTCCGCTGGTGGATGGTTTATTGCGCATTGCTAATATGTGTCGTCGCGGCCGTATGGATGCGTCGCACGGTACCGGCTGAAAGCGCAGCCCCAATGGCGGCGGATGTCGCCGACAATCAAACAAAGCTCAGAGAGCGCGGCACAGCGATGCTGGCCGCCGCGCAAAAAGCAAAGTTAGAGGCCACGGCGTTGCTCCCCGCGGCTCAAAGACCCGAACCGCAAATGACGGCCAGGCGGCAGGCCGGAGCGCCAGACCCGGGGCCGAACACAGTTGCGGCATCGACCGCGCAGCGAGCGGCAGGACGGGACACGATCGCGTCACCACCCGACGAGCAAACATCGACGTCGGCCCCGACCGCGTCGCCGTCTGAAGTTCAGCAGTCAAAAACGGAACAAGAAATATCTCTGCGACAGCCTGAAGCCCAAGCTCAAGCCCAGGCCCCAGCATTCAATACCGCTACGCCGCCAACAGAGGATAAGGCGCCGCAAGCGGAGACTGTAGCAACACTACCTGATACACAGACCTCAAAGCCGGAGTCGGCTGTGGCGTCGCCCGACGCGCAGACATCAAAGCCGGAAATCGACATAGCCACGCGGCAGCAACCCGACGCGCAAAAGGCGGGACCGAACGCGCCCGCTCCGTTGTCCGATGCGCAGAGACCGGTCAGCAAAGGTAAGGACAAGGATAAAGCTAAAGACAAAGACATCAACGCAGACAAGATCGTCGCCGTGCCGCAACTCGTTCTGCCCGACGATGTAGCCCAGAAGGTCGGACACAAGATTTGGTTGAACGAAACGGATGGCAACCGTGATGCGATCACGTCATGGAATGCAGGGGAGGAATTTGCCTCGCTCGGCATCGGACATTTTCTGTGGTTTCCAGCAGGTAAGCCGGCGCCTTTCGAGGAGAGCTTTCCCCCGTTGCTCGCTTTCCTGCGCCGACAAAATGCGCGTCTGCCCACTTGGCTCGACAAGATGCCGATTCCGCCGTGTCCATGGACGAGCCGTGCCGATTTCCAGAAAAACTTCAACTCGCCTCAGATGAAAGAGCTGCGACAGTTCCTACTCGACACCGTCGCAGGTCAGGCCCAATACTTGGTGGTGCGCGCCAATGGCGCGATGGACAAGATCCTGCAAACTGCGACGGACAGCGCGGAGCGCGCGCATATCATCACCCAGTTTTCGCGCGTCGTGCAGGCTTCCAAGGACCTCTACCCTCTTATCGATTACGTCGAATTTAAGGGGGAGGGCATCAATCCGGAAGAAACGGCGGTCGACAAGCAGACTGGCAACCGGCAGGGCTGGGGCCTGAAGCAAGTTCTTCTCAAGATGAATGGCAAAACAACCGAGCCGACGGCGGTGCTCGCTGAATATGCCGATGCCGCGCAATTTGTTTTGCGGCAGCGGGTTCGCAATATTCCAGCCAACCACGCGTGGGAATCAGGCTGGTTGCGTCGCGTCGACACCTATCGTCGCCCACTCGTTGAGGTGGCGTCCAACCCCAAACCCGCGCAAGGCAAGCCGTCACGCGCAAAGAGCCGGAAGCAGTAATAGCCTTCAGTCACCGTTTGTGGACGCAACCGACCAGAATGATTTCAATCACTCTTGATCATCTTCGCCTGAAGCTTGTCAAAGACGTTGAACTTGCATTGGGCGTTGTTCTGGATGGCCGTGGCAAGATCGGCCCGAATAAAGCCCTCGTACTTATCTGAATTGAAATCTGCATCCCCGCTAATACCCAGATCGGCGAGTTGCTTGATTAAACCGCTCAGCTGCGCCTTGACTTCGCCTTTGACTTTCAGGCTCTGTGAGTTTCCCGCCAGCGTGACGATGCTGCAGACGCTATCCGCGGTTTTGGTGATGAGATCGAGTGCTTTGGCCTGAGCGTCTATTGTCTGAGACTGGGCCTCGGCCTCGGATGCAGCGAAAATCGCGAAGCAAAAAACAAAAAAGCGACCACCGCCTAACATGGCCATCCTCCTATCGAATGGACAAATCGAGGCTACCATGAGCTGAAATCACGCGCAACACATGGAGCGGTATGCTGCTGCCTTAGCTCCTGTTTCTGGGCTGACGGCTGTGTGCGCAAGGCGTTTCCATTGGGCGCCCGGCATGAGCATTGACTTAGAGGTGTGAAAGTCCTTGCCTTGAGCTCGTCACGGCAAGCGATGGGAAGAGCAGAGCGTCGGATCGGGAGACGGTGTGGAGCAAGCGTGCAACAAAGCTGCGTACTGATGCACAAGAATCGGATAGATGGCGAGACTCGTCCGAGAATTTACGGAGACGTATAGTTTCGTCCGCGAGGCGAAGCTATGCCTGATCTGAACCGAAATTTAAGGAGCTTAGATCGCGGTGATCGGTGCATCGCTAGCATGCTGGCGTTCTTACGTTGATCCGTTGATCCAGAATCGGCGACTTCCAACAGCGATCACATCATGTGGCGTTTCGCGGCTCCGCCTGCAGCCATCTTGTGTGACCAAACAGCTCGAGGTCCCCAAACTTGCCTAGGCAAAAAGCCGAGGCCGTTGCCGGTGCCGCGCCGGCAGGTCGGCAATGCGGGAAGGAGCCGTCGGTTGCCCCGCAATGTGTATCAGCTAGTCCTGTTTTGACGGCATCCGCATCGAACCGCCGACATTCTCCGCATTGATTACGCCAAGCGCAGCCGCGCCTCCGAGGCCGATCAGGGCCTCATTGACGGCCTGCTCCCGAGCTAGGCTCGGATCTGATGTACGGGCCGCGGAGGTCGCAATCGAGAAACCGACGGTTGACAGCGCACCTGCCTTCTTCAGCCGGCTTCAGGGTAAATGCGAACGCGCCGGTGGCCCTCGCTTTCCACCAACTCGCCCCTGTAAGGCACTCCGCGGATCTCGAAGTAGGTCGGACGCCCGACCTCCGGCATGATGCGCTGGCCTTCCAGGACGCGGACGAGGTAAGGCGGAAGGAATCGCTCTCGGTGCTCCCATCCGCCGCGGATCAGATACCCAAGATCGACTACACCTTCACCGGATTGCGTTGCTCTAACGATCTGCGGGGGACGATGGAGCGGCTGGGAAGGGCCGGCTTCATCGATCCCGCCGGCGCGCGGGTGATGGATCAGGCGAATATCCCTGCGACCTCCCGGTCCAAACGTCGCCGAATAGCGCTCCCCATTGATCGCAAACTGACTTGGCCCGAACTGGTTTGGCAGCAGATTGATGTTGCCCAATACATCGATCAACACCTCTGAAGCCGCCTGGGAGCCGTGGCGCCAGTTGGCGCCAACGATCGCTCCAATATCCCGCAGCTCCGGAGCCGCCCCCGGCGGTCCTGCGAACGACGAGGCGGCTGCAAATTCAGGTGCTGGCGCAGAGCGCGCATCGTCACGCAAGTCGTGGGGTGTGGGCGGATCCAGATCAACGAAGGAGTCGAGATCGGCGTAGATGTTTGACGATCGGGGCCTCACGGACGACGGCGATGCGGGTTCTTGCATCTGTTGCCCAAGCCAGGCCCAGGCTCCCTGGCTCGGGGTGGCCGGAGTAGCAGGAAGCTCGAGCGGCAGATGAGCCTGCGCGCCCCAGTGCGGCGCCGGCATTGGTGAGGCGGGCCCGTGGATCTGCTCACCAAGCCAATCCCAGGCTCCGGCGCTCGGCGTCGCAGGCGTTGCGGGAAGCAGCTGGGACGAGCCGGCCTGCCATCCGCTTTGCGGCGCCGGCATCGATGAGCCAGATCCGTGCATTTGCTCTCCAAACCATTCCCAAGCTCCCGCGCTCGGCGTGGCTGGCGTTGCGGGAAGCTCCTGTGGCGAGTGGGCCTGCCGAGCAGCTTCCACAGAAGGCTGGCCCGGATCCTCAGGAGGCCGCAATCCAAGCGCCCTGTTCGCCTCCAGGATTTGCTCGTATTGGCCAAGCCTGACCAGATCAGCGTTGATCTTCCTGTCGTCGGTTTCGCGCCTGTACTCCTCGACATCCTGAGCGAGCCCAGGGGTGGACAGTCGGCCGGCGATCGGTGGCCTGTCATGCGTCTGCAGCCACTCACTCAGCCTGAACATGCGGCGAGTTTGCCTGTCGATCGTCTTTGGATCGATCCTGTCTGTTGCCTTTTCCGCCGCCGCCCACATGCCGATGAGGGTTGCGTCCGCGCCATGAGGAGCCAGCCGGCTGACATCGGCTGCCAAGGTGTTTCCGGCACCGACTTCACGAAGCTTCTTCAGGGCCGCCTTGATGCGCCTGCCGCGGTCCTTTGCGTAAGTGTCGACGTCCTCATCGAGCTCAGCTTCCAGCTGGTGGTTTTCCACCTCCGGATTTTCCAACTGCGCGTTTTCCAATTCCCGGCGAATTCGATCGGCGATCGAGGGCCTGCCGGCATCGCTCAGGCGCGCGCTCAAATGGCGCAAATCGGCTGCCGCATTCTTGATGGTGCCGTCGCTGAGGTTGCCCGCCGCCTTGTTTCTGAAGTCTTTAATGAGCGCCTCATCCTCCGCAGAGACCCCGCGCGTCCGGCCCGGCTGCCTGGCGTAATCAATTCGTAAATTCGTCGAAAAGACGTCAGATTGTCCCGCGTCGCGCGACGACTTTTCGCTGCCGCTCCCGCCAAAGGCCTTGCCGATTCCCGACTTGAAGCGTGACCATAATCCGCGGCTTTTTCCGCTCTTGGCCGACGCGGCAGACTCTGCGTCCGGAGAGCTGTAGCGTGCGCTGCTGAACAGATCATCCCGCAAACTGGACTGCGGCACTTGCGCCGAAGCGGGAAGCTGAAAGCTGGGAACGTCTACGCTCCGGCGCGTGCCGCCTAGCGCACTCTCCCTAAAAGCGGAGTGCGGCGGCACCCGCATCGAACCGCCGAAATCTTCCCGCCGGACTGTTCGACCAACTCCTGCGGGAGCCCGATCAGGCGAAGTTGACTCCCTTTCATCCGACGGATCGAGATTCAAATCCTCCAGCCGCCGTTCAAAGTCACCGTGCTCGCTTGGGTCGTCCGCTCGCTGCCCAGTCCGCCCCTGCAGGGCGGCGTACTCCCGCATCCAGGCTCCTGAATCGAAGAATGGGTCAACCGGATCCATCCTGCTCTCCTCATGTTTGTATAGACCCTGCCGCAATCCGTACGGCCTGGATTACGGCCAGGTAGCAGCTCGTTCAGCAAGAATCAGATTCTCGATTGTTGTAGCCGCAACCTTTCGAAAAGCTGACGAGATCAGGATTTGCTGCGCGCAAGACGGCCTCGCATCGGCACCCGCCTGACGAAGGACGGGGTCCGCTCCAATTTTGCCGCACCTCTTCGCCGGGGCCCTGTTCGAGCCGACGAAATTCGTTGACCGATATAACAATGGATCGCCTGTCGATCGTGCGCCGAATTCAAGCACCAGGGCGGGGCTCACATAGCCGCTACCAGTCTCCAATGAATCATACGTGACCGAGCATGTCGCCCTTGGCATCAACTTTGGCGCTGAGCTTGTCATCTTGCAGGCGCTCATTGATGACGGACAACGCCTTTCCTTGACGCAGCCCGAGAGGCGTTCTCGTGTCTTGGAGTTCCACTTTTTGCTTAGACTGCGGTTCTGAGGGACGGTCCTCGCTTGTGTTTCGCAGCTCCGGAGCTATCGCTCGAATGCGGTATGTGAGATCCACGTCTTCCGGGAAACGGCGAACTGCGCGAAGCCTTCGAAAGGGACGTTCCGCCCTTCAAGACGAGATGCGTCGCGCAGTGGCGACGAACAAGCGCGTTCAGGCATCAAACGACCCAACATTTTTTCGAGAAGATGTGCAGGCCATCCTGGGTTCGCAGCAGTAACGCTGAGCGCCTCTCGGCGCTCTGGCATCGCATAGGTTTAAAGTTTATCCAGCGCGCAGTTCGGTTACGGGCCTGACAAGCCAAGCCGGCAATGAAGATCCGGCAGACTTCAATTCGCTCACTTCAATCGGGCTCAGTCTTTCACTGACCGCAAGCCTTGTCGTGCAGTCTCGGGGCTGACCCGATCAAGCGCGCGCACGACCTCACCTGCACGACGGCTTGGCCATCGTAAGCTGCCAACGCGGTGCATGCATGAACTCAACAACTTGCTTGCCAAGATGTAGCTCGCGGGAAGGACCCGAAGTCAAATAGACCTGCCGAACAGTTAGGTGCCTCGTCAAACCGAGCTGGTTGGCTGCGGCAGCGCCGCGGGAACCGATGATTTCATCGCTGCGCGCCTTGGTCTCCTCAACAACTTTTTCGACCGACGGAGCTCTCGTCCAGAAGCGGCTTTCGACCGGACGCAGATGCGCCCTCGCCTCGCGCGCGGGAATTTTCGTCGCTCGACAAGACCGAAAGGCCGGATCGACGGCAGCGCACTTTCCAAGGTGCAAAAGCACCTTGGCAGCGATGGGCGAGGCTTCACGATCGATATTTAGGTACCGCCGCAGAGCAATGATAAATATCTCTGCGGCGGTTTGGGAGCCTCATAGTTCGAGGCCACGCTCCGCGAGCACACGGTGCATGACCTCGCGTTTGATCTCGCCAGCGATCTCGTTTCGGACTTGGGCTCCGAGCACCCGCTCGGCATCCGGATCGCCGAGAAGACCATGCTCGGCCAGTCGCTGATCCAAGCGGGTTTGAAACTCCTCGCCCATGGCTTCGACGAGCCGGTCTTGCATCGCTTCATATTCGTCCGGAGCGATGCGCCTCAGCACCGTCTCCCAGGGTTGCCAGCGGGTTGCTATGTAGTCGGTGAATTGGTTCGCTTCCTGCTCCCGAACCAGGTCCAGCGCCTGCGCAGCGTCATCCGGGGTTACGTGAGAGACCGTCAGGAAGCGCATGTCAGGGGCGACGTGACTGAGCTCCAGCGGCTCGCGCAGCAAATGTTGATAGGCCAAGTAGACTTCGACGTCGTCTATGTTCGGGTCGACGCTGAGGAGCGAGTTGACCCTGTCGCGCGCGATCCCGTCCAGCGCCTCCAGGCGGAACGCAACGCGGCCGCGCTGGATCAGTTCACCAAGCCTATCATCATACAACCCATCCTCGACCTCAGCATTAAGGCGCGCGGTCCGCATGCCGTTCCAATGCAGAGTAACACGATCCTCACAGCTCGCATTGGCCTCGGAAGCCTGTGTGAAAAACTGCTCGCGCAATGTCGGATTGGTCGCCGCCTGCCGCAGATCATCAGCCACGGCCCGCCGAAACTCGTCATTGCCATAGTTGACCGTCCCTCGTAGCCTTTCTAGGAACCGGGCGTAGTCTTGGGCGCCTGGCTCATCCGCAAAGTGCTGCCATTTGGCCAGTGCCGCGGGATCGTCCCCGAGCCAGTGCGCGGCAGCCTCGTACAGAGGCAGCTGCTCAAGATGCGGTGCCGCGAGGTGAGCGCGGACCTCGTCCGGAAATGGGTTATCGCCGAACTCGAGGTTCTCCAAATGCGGATAGTTAAAACTCCTCGATAAGAGATCCTCGGGCAGGCTGGTCAGCCGGTTACCGCTAAGATTGAGCGATTCAAGCCAGCTCGGAAGGAGTTCGGGGAGGCTGGTCAATTGATTGCTGCTGACATCGAGTTCAACGAGCCCGGATGGGAGGGATTCGGGGAGGTCGGTCAGCTGATTGCCGCTAACCGCGAGCGAGGTGAGCCTGCTCGGGAGAGCGTCGGGCAGGCTACTGAGTCGGTTGTTGTTTGCGTTCAGGATCTGGAGCCCCGCCGGGAGGTTGGCCGGCAGACTGGTCAACCTGTTACCGCTCACCTCCAGTCGAAAAAGGCTCGCCGGAAGAGCGTCCGGCAAACTGGTCAACTGGTTGTGGCTAATTAGCAGTTGGTTGAGACCGGGTGGGAGGCTAGCGGGCAGGCTGCTTAGCTCGTTGTGCATGGCGCGGAGTTCCCGCAGCCTCGGCGGCAGAGCGGCGGGCAAAGCGGTTAAGGAGAGGGATGACAAATCTACCGAGCGCGAGCCTGTGTTGCCCGCAGCCCTAATTCGCGAGCGCCCCTGTCGCCGATTCTCGGCTTCGCCCTGCCCCTCTTCGGCAGCCCAGTTTTCCAGGATCCGCGCGCGCGAGGAGGCGGGGGTCCGATACCCTGTCAAGGCTTCGACCCAATCCGCCACGGCTCGGTTGAAGCCGCCGAGGTAGCTTTCCTGCTCCCCCTCTTCAAAAGCATCCCCGGAGGAACCTGCGCTCCGCTGTGCCTGTCCTGTGTCCATCAATTTCTCCATCGTCAGAACTAAAGAGTACGCCCGCCGCTTCTCAAGGTCGCGAAGCAGGTGGTTTGCGCAGCGCAATGATCATGCGAGAGCCTGTGCACGTGCGCTGCGGCTGCCGCCCGGCTCTGTTCGGCACAGGTTCACACGAGCCCAAGCGCGGCAAATAGATCGATACTGCTGCGAGCTTTCTGCCATTTCGTTGACCAGATAAGTCTGGAGGACTTAGCAGCGTCTTGCCCGTAGCAGGACCACCTGTCGATCAGCTGACGAGTGTCGCTGCCGACCACCCAAGTCGCTCGGTTTGCCACCAGTGGCAAAAGACCAGCGTGGCACCGATTGCCTTGGCACGTGAGAGGGCCGCCGCGAAGTTGGGCGTTCGAGCGCCTGCCGCTCTTCGTTTCCACGCCCTCGGCCGAAAAGGCTCCACCGCCCGCCGTTGAGATAACGCACCACCGCCGGGCTGGGGCTCGATGCTTAAGCCGCTCCTGCGTTGGTTACGCTCGATCCGCTCCGGCAGGCCAATATGGCCACCCCAAGACGTGGCGGACTGCCAGCACACAGGACGGCCGGCCGACGGTCGTGATCGATCACGGGCTACCCTCGCAACAGGCCTTCGCCATGGACCCCGATGTCGCTGTGGAATTGGGTGAAGCACTTGGCCGCGATCGGGGCTCAGGGCTTGAGGCCGATCCATACGCACTAGCAGGCGCCGATCTGGAATAGCCCCTGCGGCCGTCGCCCGCGACGTTCCGCACGATCGCCACGGCACCTCCTGCTTAACACATAGGTTTGCCCGCGCGAACCACTGTGCCTCGTCCATCCATGACACGATGGGGCGCCTTGACCAGTCAGTCTGAGATTTCGCGCACAAGCCGAGCGACCCTACGGGGGCCCGCCCACCTCCACAGCAGGATGAGCTTCCAGAAATTTTTTCTGCTCGCTTTTTGGCGTCTTCGTCAGTTGGACTGTCGATTTCATAAACTGCACGAGCAACGCCAGATAGTCGACGGCATACGCATCGCATTGCAATCCCCACTTGAGGAAAGCTGCAAACACGACTCACATGCGGATTTATGGTTCCAGCCGTGCGGCATAAAAACCGGCCCCAGCCAATGGCGGCAGCTGGGGCCGTTGTGCTCCGGCACGGCGGGGGGCTACCGGCCAGAGCGCACCAACAATCCAGTCCCTTGCTACAAGTTCCTAAACGATAGCTGCGCCAACTGAGGCGGCGTTACCTTTTCAGGCGTCTACGATCCCTTGCCGCCTTGATCTCGAATATGGCAACGATCGCCGCGCACGCTATCGTGCCGCCAGTTGCCAATATGAGGATCATTCCGACCATAGGTGACTAACACCGAGCCAGGGCAGTTAGTCCAAGGGAGCTAGTCGTCCCAGACCAGTTCGCCGCACGC
>Ga0209489_104703_pt1 | contig 24791 bp, 8 predicted proteins | sample SiratrowhiteBW_FD_187527 | JGI IMG/M metagenome (GOLD analysis project Ga0209489, IMG submission 187527) | Root nodule microbial communities of legume samples collected from California, USA - Siratro white BW (SPAdes) (version 2) | ecosystem: Host-associated > Plants > Roots > Nodule | place: USA...
AAAAAAAACAAAAATAAATAAAAAAAAACCAAAAAAAAAAAAAAAAAACTTGCAAACAAAAATTTTTAAAGCAAACTTCAAATACAGAATTCAGGAAATGTAAATCACCTCGTGCAGCAGCTTCTTCTTTCCGCCTCACCTCCTGAATTTGATAAATAAAAAGAAATAAAATACATGTGAATTTCCAAGCATTTGCAGTTGACAGAAAACTCAGTAGACAAACCTTTATATAAAGTTAATTGAACAAATATCAGTGTGAAAATTATAAATATTGAATAGAGGATGGCTTGATTTGATAAGGAGGCCTTATTTAAGAAGATCCATATTTCCATAGACCAACCAATTATCAATCATAACAATTTCAGATGCTTTCATCATATTCATATCCAAACTTCAGGTAATATAATCAATCAGGTTCAGTTCAAATTATTGATTTGTAGAGACACATAAATATATAGGAAATTATTCACTTACTCTAGAAGTAAGCGTTGGACACCATCAACTTAATAAATTATATAGAATACGAATTCAACAAAGCAAACCATTAAATCATATGATATTATTATTATCTGGTAATCATGCATATCAAATTTTAGATCAATTGAAATCCCAATCTATACCTGTTCCCTTCGTCTCAATTCAGCTTCCTTAGACTGAAGTTCCTTCTCCTTCTTCTTCAAATCCTAAGGTTTAAAGAGATCATAATTAGCAAAAGCATGACTAATACTTGCAATACCATACTAGAAAAGAACTGAGGACTTCATCAACCTCAATTTTATACATACCGTCGATGAATCAAGAGGTATATCAACTGTTGCACCAAAGCCATAATTATAATCAACAGGCTCGGGCTTAAGAGGTGAAAGCCTTGAATTTGTGGCTGCAGGAACACTTCCAGGATTCTAACAGTTTAAAAACATTACAACACTTTCAGTAAGTCAGAAGATTTATAGCCTTTTATCAACAAATGATACATAATTTACTTCATAATGAATAAATAAATTAAATCCGGCGTGAACCTAGACTCCAGAGTTAAGCTAGAAAAGAATGTTGTCAAGACAAGGTAGCAAAAACTTGATTTCCCTCCCATTAAATGGATAACGTGATTATATTATGTACTATCACAACACGACGAATGTGGGAGGAGAGGCCAGCAGGGCCATGCTCCCTCCCACCAGCCCCCAGCACACCTCTTCCTTTTCCTCAATAATTATGCTCTCAAATGTTTGACCAGTAATCACAACATCTAAGTTTTCCTCTCATATATCAGGTTAAGAAAAAATGTCAATATCATAATCATGCACCTTCACACAACATAGCTTTTTATATCATAATCATTATTGCACTTTTAGTTATTTTGTGATCAGTAGAGAGAGTAGAGACCTTTGGTAATATCTAGTGGGCTTATAATACTTCTTAAATCTTCACAAACCTAAAATTTAAGAACTGCAAAAAAGATATATTTGACATTACCGTTTCCTTTTGCAATGTCAATCACTTAATTAAATACAATTTCAAAATTCTGCAGTAAACATTGTTATAATTGAATTCAGGGACCAACATGAAAATTAGTAAAAATATTGCAGGAAAACCAATAATTGTAATTTATCCTCCCCATTCTTCAAGCACTAAACAGAAAAATGTGGGCTTTGATTCTTCAACCACACGACATTCTCCTAGAGGGGGTCAATCTGGTTAAAAGAAGACCTGCACAAACCTGTGGTGCACTTAAAACAAGAATGGGGGGTGGCTGTTGATAAAAAGATCAATCATCATAAATATTTCATTCAAAACAGAAAGCACCTGGATATAAAATTATGGGAATTCACTCCCTTAATTTACACATAAAATTTAATTTAATTCATTAAGAAGTTGTTAGAAACACTGACTCTAAGAAACACAGTATCAGTATCAGCATCTGCATCTGCAAGTAAATCTCAAGGACATGTAAAAAATTCGTCCAGACATGTTCAGCTTAATTATAAAGGTAGACTCCTTAAGGCCAAAACATCATGAAAAAAAAAAAACACAAAACCCAACATGAAGAAGCCGAGAGAAAAAAATATACGACAATCTCAGAACGGAAACACACACAGACACTAACACAAACAACCCCCAAAACCGGTTTCCTCAACCACATCAATTATAGTATTAAACAAGTCAACAGAAAACCGACAACATAAACAACAATTCGCAAACAAGAATTTGACCAAAATAGCAAGCTGAAGCATCCTCAGAACAGGATCAAATCAATTTCCACACAAAACTGCAGACCCAGTTCACAAAATCTCAACTTTGGGAGAAAAAAACAGCAGTGAAAGGACTTACAGAGAAGGGGTTAACTTCTTCCTCATCGAAGGGGTTACTGTCATAGCGACCAGCCATGAGAATTGGAATGCAGGGATCTGGTCTCTGCAGAGACCAAGGTCAAATGGGTAATTAAAAAGAAAGGATTTCTGAAGCGGTGAGATTTGAAAGTGTGGAACTTGTTACAGAATGGGAAGGTAAAGTAAGAAGGGTTGCTAAAGAAGGGGAAAATTCCAGCTACAGACACCAAGGAATTGTCTTTGGTCAGCTTAAAACAGAAGAAAATAAAGACAGGAGACTCTGTTTTCAACTCAGCTTTCTCATTCTATATATAATTGAAAATTTTGAATTTTGAATGAAAAAAAAAAAGAAAAACAGAGAAGATGAAAAGTTTAAACTTGATAATATTGGGATTTTTTTTTTCATTTTTGGGACAATTAATAATATTATACAAGTTTTTTTATTCAGTTAATTAGACACTTATAATAAATGTGTTGTTTTTTAAGTATCTATTTTAAAATTTACATTTGGATTAACATTTTGTTAATTCTAATAGCATTCTTAAGCTACTTAATTTAAGAATCAATACAAAGATATGCATCGAAGTTGCTCCATACTGAAATTTTGTACATTTTTTATTTATTTTTAGCAAAATAACAATTTAATTGGATGGATTATTGCTGGTGTAGTGTAATATCTTCCTGAAAATGGAACTGCATTTACGACAAAGGCTTAATCAAATGAAATTTTGAAACAATTGCACTTACCCATGATTAAAGAGAAAAGGTAATCAATATATTTTGTCCAAATATGTTATGTTAGAAAAAAGACAAAAAATTCAAATTGGGTATTTGGCATTTCCTGTTAGAAAGAAACCAAAATTTCTAATTAGGGTTCCCTCACATCCTCCATAACTCTAATTCAAAATCATGTCACTTTCTAAGGGGGTAGTCCTAGTTGCTATTTGCAGAGGGAGAGAGTTTCTGTGAATGCTCATTAATGGTTATAGAAGAGAATATTCATTATAACGAACTCCGACAAGACCAATAAAAAACATACATGGCAAATATAAAAAAAAAAACAAAAAATTAATAATCATCAATGTTTTGCTACTGTTATATTTCAAATACCAAAATAGAAAAGTTGTAAAATTTAATCAGAATACAACTTAAGACCTAAATTCCTGGTAGCACCATGAAAAATTTTGATATTAAAATCTAATAAATTTTAACAATTTATTTCTTTATTTTTTTGAAGTTGTTACTTTAGATAAATTCTAGAATTGATAACCTTGTTCTTGGTTCAATCTTGTTAGTCAGATCAAAAACCAAAAAAAAATCACAAGTACATTATTATAAGAGTAAGGTATTCAAGTTTATATATCTCAAATTTCATTTTAATCCAAAAGACAAGTTCAAAAAACACTTGTGCCTCCAAATATTAAGTTCGAAATAACCATTTGGCAAAGCCTCATATATGACCATTTAATCAACCTTTTCTACTAAAAATCAGTTTCATCATTGAATAAAGGAATTTGTACACCTTATAGTTTATACCTTTCAAGCTAATAATTATCATAAAATCAACCAAACAAGTTTAAAAATTTGAGGACATGGTATAATAAGGCAATCTATCATTCAAATATATCATTAAACTTTTTATTATTTATCTTTAGTAAAAACATTATTTACTTAAAAGTTAAAACTTCTCAAAACTCAAATAATTAAACAAATCTACCAATTTATTTCCAAGAATAGCATGCAAATATTTTTTTTCCTCGACTCACAATCATAATTAAAATTGCGCAAATTACTTGATCCATCACAAAATTATATCATCAATTTTTTTTTATAAAAAAAAATTCATTATAACTTTAAACTTATTTAATACAACACACTTATTTTTTTAAAAATTTCACTTGGAAAAGTGGAAATATTAATCAAAAATTAAATTAACATTTATAATCTAAATTAAAATTTAAAGTAGAGTTAGATCCTCTTATTTTGAATTCTTTTATATTGCAGGTCTTATCAATTATAATATGACAAAGCTTAAATGAATCAAATCATAATTGAATTATGACATTTAGATTGTTATACTCTTAAATATAAAAAGTCATTATAACTATCAATTATAATTTTTAATCTAGTAATAAGTGTTTGATTCCATAACTTATAACTTTTAATCTAGTAATAAGTCTTTGATTTGATAACTTATATCAAAATTGAGGTATAAATTTTTTGTTTCTAAAAAGACAAGAAGACATTAATTGATATATCATGTTACATTACTAGGATTTGTGACATACTTTCTCCATCCTGTTAATAAACTCTCTCCATAGTAACAACTTGAGTTTTACCCAAAATCTTTGGTACATTTTATTCTAAGATTTAGAAAATGTTTATCCTTAATCATTTCAAGAACATCATTAATTATGTCAAACTCCTCACACAAATTTAAATTCCTAAATTGTTATGTTAATTCCAAATTTTTTATCATCTAAGTAATAAATCTTGTGATCTTTATATCTTGGATGGTATAAAGTTAGTGTTTTAATTCTAATGTATATCTTTTATTAGAAGATATCTTATTTAAACTTATATTGCCTTAAAATTTAATGATATTTATTATGATCAAAATACATAGTGCCCGTATCATTTAATAAGTCTAGATTATTTGAGATAATAGATTTGAGTTTTAATAACGTCTCCCTTTTTTTATTAGGACAAACATGATATAATTTTGTTAAGTTATAAAAACAATGAATATATTAGAATAGAGTATTTAACAAATATTATCAAAGTATATATGCCATTATTAGTTATGATTAAAGAGATGTTAGAAAATATATCAGAACATATATAATATATAACGTATAAAACACATAAATGTATATCAAGCAAATCAAAGTTTAAGAATAAGTATTAGAGCAAATAACAAAAGGAGTTGTTATTCGAGTATGTATAAGTATATCAAAACATAATGAATACATTGTAAAACAAATACGAAGTAGACATAAATGCATGTAATGGAAATGTGTCGTATACATTAAGATGATAGCTAAAAACTAAAACATCTCTTCCCCCTTTTTGTTATTAATAAAAATTTAGTTTTTATTAATAATAAGAATTTTTAGTGTCACCCGTTGCTTCCTAACTCATATCACACTCTCATCCTTTTTTTTTTTCTCCAAAGGCAAAGCAACCCAAGTCTCACTTTGTTTTCTATATTGAGCACTCTAAGTTTGCTATTTTTACACATCATCTCAAAACAATCATCATACTTGAATAAACATAAAACTAATACACATACTTCACGCGTCACTTGTATAAAATTTAAATGATAAAAAATTATAAATTTAATCATCATTTTTTAAATTAATTCACACTTATTTATTACACAAAGCATCATTCCTTCCAATCAGAACTCTAAAATAAACTCGAGGTTTAAATTCACTTTTAATTCCTATAATTTTACGAATGTGTAATTTTGATTTATGTGATCCAGTTTTCTAAAATTGAACAATTCAGGTCTAGTTTTAATAGATCATTTACTTATTAACAGAAATATTAAAATATTCATTAGAATAACATGTATTAAAATTTGTTATTAAACCTTTAAATATCTGAAAAATTAGTGAAGGACCAAATATTGACTTAATTTTATAGAGACCAAAAACATATATTCACGAAATTTGAAGAACAAAAAATGAATTTACGTAAAAATTATATTGAGCATCATTGCATATCTTACGGAGAGACTTTCCATTCTAACCATACATCAAAACCTTTTATAATGAAGTTTTATGTTTTTCCTATTCTATTAATTCTAATGGGTAAAATGTAAAGAGGCAAATACCCTTAAGATGAAATTTCTATTCCTAAAAAAGGCATGAAATGGGTGTGCATAAACAACATTGTATTGTAGCTGATTATGAAGTTGTGAAATTGGTTTTTGGGATATTAGATTAAAGTAGAGACATTTGCAAATTCGTTAATTGTGACAAATGCATTTATTAGGAAACTGTTTTTAGTCAATATAAAGTTGTAGTGTAAAATGCACATGCTTGTTTACTATTCTTTTGATCGTAACTAAATTGAAAAAAATGAACATATTTATATTTGTGACATGAATGAAAAGAACAAAAGAATATAAAGAAATATTTTGAGATTCCAAAATTTGAATGAAGTGTTTATTCATTCAGCTACAACAACTAAATTATGCCTAAGCCCTGTGAATGAAGATGGCTAACAAATCAAACCTAGTAAAAAAATAGTTTAAGAGAACCGATTGTTTTTCTTCCTATGTCTCATGCGTTTTGTATCACTCTTGAATGGATCAACCCAGCTTTTGTCCTCTGCAATAGCTCGATTCCACCGGTCTTTGAACACTTGAAGTTCCCATGTTGACTGCCTTCTTATCTGATCATTCATGTTACAGTGTAAAGAAGGTCATTTGCAAGCAACTTTGTGATCAATACAAGGCTTGGTTTCAAATGCAGATAAAAAAGTAACAAGATCATTTGCAAGATACTTTGTGATTAATACAAAGACATGGTTTCAAAAGCAGTTAAGAAGTAACAAGGTTATATGCAAGATACTTTGTGATCAATATAAAGACTTGGTTTCAAAAGCAGTTAAGAAGTAACAAGGTTATTTGCAAGATACTTTGTGATCAATACAAAGACTTGGTTTCAAAAGCAGTTAAAAAGTAACAAGAAGATCATTTGTAAAATGCTTTGTGATCAACACAGGACTTGATTTCAAAAGTGGTTCAAAAGCCTCACCTCAACTCGCTGATCAAAGGTCGAGGCACCGTGTTTCTGATTTGTAACAAAGCCAACAAGAAAATGAAGTTAGGATAAAATTTGTTAATAAATGAAATAGGATTACAGGGAATAACTGTGAATGTCATTAAAATCTGTACCGGAGTTGGCCTTCGACGATTCAAAACCTGAAAAATGAAAGAGAACCGGTAAAAAGGACATCTTTTGTAAAATAAAGGAATGACAAAATACATGCAGCTAACAGTGTTGTTCCTGTGAATTTTTCTAGTAAAAAAGGAGAGGGGGTGTTCATATAGGACAGTACTGGCAATCATAGAATAAACTTTCACTATCAACTCAGTGTGCTCAAGCGATTTGTGGGTATTTGTAACCATTGATTACACATACACACACCCATTTTAACGATAAATTTTATGTATTAATGCCCATTTTAGGAAGCAAAGAAACTACATAATGAAGAAAGCTAATGGACACAAAATTAATTCACCCATTTGGAGAGAAAGGAACACAATACTTTAGCTGTTTCTTCCCCACTGCCACCCAGAGTTTGTATTCCCTTGTGAACAACATATTCCTCATCAACAACTCCCACATTTTGTGTGCGATCTCCCTGAAAAATGGCATTGATTTCACAGTTAATGATACCTATCACGAAGTAAATGAAGTTAAAATAGAGAGATAAGTGGAAATCAGTTACTATAATGACAGCCAAACGCGGATATACATGTTGAATAGAAAACTAGAGGCATTCCAGGACTAAGAATAATAATAATAAACCTTGTCCAGAAAATGTGTAATTCTCACCTGAGCACAATATCCTACTTTGATATCCACTCCCCATCCATGGACAAGGTCATTCTGAGAAAATGAAAATGATAATGATGTTACCAAACCATAGACTACCTTGATCCATTATAAGCAATTAAATATAAAATAAATAAATAAACCCTAAAAGTTACAGAACTTTTAGTTATTTCTTCTTATGTAATTCTCTTTCTCAGTTGTTCTCCAATTCAAAGAATTTTCCAGATTTAGAGATAGTATACACAATACATTTCATCTTTTTATCTAGTAATACTACCTTACAAATTAATCAATCTCTCTGTTCATAACGTAACGTTACAATAGAGTAGATAAGACAATTGTATTATAAAAGAGATTAAACTTCCAATAATTTTGAAAGAATTTCAGGTATTTTTTGTGGTTAGAATTATTAAAATTCCTATGGGCCATCGAAAATTACCTGTATAAGATGCCAAGTACAATCCCAGGCAGATCGAGAGAACACAGGAGCCATACCTTCCACAAACCTGCCAAGTTTCAATGAAATTTCTGCGTCATTCATAACATGATTATAGATACAAAAAATAAAACTATCATAAAACTCCAAAAGAGCAAATGTTATTTTCATTTTGTTAAGTTCCTTTTTCTATACATTGACTGTGCAAATTTAAACATCTATGATATCTTCACGGCAGAAAGAATGAGGATAACACCACACGAATAGGAATCAGAATGAACATCTGGAGAAAAAATCAGCATAACCAGGTTCAGAGAAAGTAGCACTTACCCAGTGCATGGAGGCCCTTTACTTGCCTCTGAACACCTAGTATTGCCTCTGAGTTCATAGACTCTTCTGCATGTATGAAAACTCAAGCTAAGTTTTAAATTGATTAGCAAGTACATGTATCAATAGCCTCAAACAAAAAGTCACCTATGAACTTTTTTGGTCCTAGCTCTAACTGTAATTCTATGATGTATCTCAATAGAATCTGGGTCAAGAGCTGGTTGAGATATCTCCAATCCTTCTTCCTTCACAATTTCAATGTATCTGTAAAAAAGGAAAAAGAAAAAGATATCCATGTTAATTCATTCTCTCTTTGATGAGAGCATAAAAAGCCTGTCATGAGGTGATTGACTAGTCTTTGAAATAACAAGATAATAAAAGACTACTTAGTAATGTAATGTGACTTTGTTAATCTAATAAGGATGCTTTAGAGCTTATTTTGCGTGCAAGTTCAATTAAACAACAGAGAGGCAGAGAATCATTATAGAATTAAAAAAAAAAAAATCAATATTCCCTTGCCTTTTATCTAAAAATTGCAATAATGTATAGGTGTATAAATTGAAAAATGGCATTCAACATATATGCAGTCATTGATATACACACGCATGTAGAAATGAATTGGCACTGCATCACCAGCCATGGGCATAAATAATCAAGTGAACTACTAATATTATGAGCAGATGAAGCAGGTTGTGAGCTGAATTGGTGAAGCACAAGTTGACATAAAATAAAATAAATTTAATTTCAAACATCTAAGCTACAATAGAAAGAGAGAGGGTTTATCTACTTGGTACTTTTTTTCTCAAAAGCCATGATCTAGCTTTTCATGGTAATTTTAAACAGAGGAGAAATACCTCTTTAACAAATTGATTATGCAGGCTCGCCTCTTCAAGTGCTCATTATTGAAAATAAAGAACTTCATCTTGAAAATTACTTTCTATAAGTTACAGTTTTTAAGTGGGTTTTATTTCACGAAGTTTTTCATTTTATATAGCAGCAGAGACACCCAAGATGCCATTTTAATGAAAAGTGGTCCTATTTTATTCAATTACTATGTCATATTATTGAATACAATAGGATCACTTTTCATTATAATTATATCATGGGTCCCCCAGCTTGTATATAAAATGAAAAGCTTCATATTAGAAGAAAAAAAAAAAGACAAATGTAAATATAGCACAAGAGTAGAACAAAACCACCAGTCATACCTTGATGGAGAAAAATGCTCCACCCCTAAGTCCTCATCCCAGAGAAAGATGTAATCATAAATAGAAACTATATCTGGATGTAGAAATCTTTTTGCAAACCACCTGTGGAAACACTCAGGAATTAATATCTAGACAGGTAAAAACAAACCATTGAAATATAAACATTCATCATATTATTTAAAACAAAAGCATATATGTTAGGCAAAAAAATTAAGAGGATCTGCAATCTGGAATGCAGAGAAATGCCACATACTGAAAAGGGATACATAGCCAAGCAATAGTAACAGAGCCAAGGTCAGGCACATCACCCAACTCATCTACAACTAGAAAATTAATATGGGTTCAGTGAGGTATTAAGTTCTCCTGTAATGTTTTTCAATTTGAATGGCTGTTCCCAGGAATAAAATTGGATGTAAATCATGACCTTGATTTTAATACATTGACAGAAACAAAAATATTTTTCCTACTTCTAATGATGTTTACATACCCTTTTTGACTCATTATTTTCAATAAATCCTTGATAAACACGTGACATTTTTCCAGGAATGTTTAAAGCAAACTCTATTCAATTAACATACATTAAACAGAACAGGGTCTTCAGACAGAAAGAAGAACATATACGGTCAGTCTAGTAATATACCACTTTGTTTGGTTTTGAGCAATTATGTGTATGGCCTTGCTACTCCAATTAAGATCCCACCATCCATCCATATTGGCATCATAATGGAATAAAATAATTGTAAAATTGTCTGGAAGAAACTGAAATCAATGAAATTAGATTAGGACTGCTGACTGAAACAATTTTGATAACCTAATGAATCAACAAATTACCTTTTGCACCATGGCATCTACATTTTGCTTTTGTTTCACACCCACTGGAATTGCGAGCAAGTTGCGATGGGAGTAATCACTAGCCTGCATCAAATAACCACAATCGAGCAATCACTAAATCAGCTAGCTCAGCTGAAGCAGCTCTGATAATTGATGGCATGCTCATTGCAGTTTCCCAACTACAGCCATCATCTGTCAGTTTAAATAGAACCATAATATAAGAGAAACAAAACTTGAAAGATGCTTACCTTTGACCTCAAACTACTGGGCGACCATAAAGGCCTAAACTCAAAATCTGAAGTAGCCTGTATTATACCTCGCGGTAAGCCCTTCAGATTTCCAGGAGTACCAGGATATGCCTGCAAAGTGGCATCAAAAGCGCCAATGTGAAAACGAATATGCATCCATGTTACATTATCAAATAAATGCAAGAATTGCAAAATAGGGAGATGCATCCAAAATTTTGAAAGTAACCAATCATTCACCATCTAAATGCACCAAGGCATAAATTTAGAAAAAGTCAGAAAAAGGGATTAGCATCATAATATACCTTTTCTTCTTCCAGGATACTCCACTTTTTGTCTATCTGATAATAATAAATGAAACACAAAGAAAAAAATTTCAAATTAGAAAAAGAAGTACAAGAATACAATGTCATGTATTGGTGCATTATAAGAAAGGTAAAGCTCGGGCCATGTAGCGGCCACCTGCTACAAAAGGTGGGTTTTGAATGTGCACCACACTAGGAGCTGGAAAAAACTTTCAAGGAAGGCTACAGGGTTTTATGAAGATATACTTTTTCAATATCACTTAAGGACAACAAAGAGTTCGATTGTTTAATGTCTGAGAAGAATCACTTCACAAGTTTCCTAACCAGAATGAATATTTACACTGTAATACTACTCTGGATAAAACAGCACTTCAGCACTAAATGATCCCTAACCTGATGCAGAATAGAAATTTAATCAACATTTTTGGCCCAAAGTCATGGAATGCGATCTCATACCTCTTCTTGGTAATGTTGATACTTTAAAGTCCTATACACAACAAACAACATTACTGTACAAACAACTACCGTAAAAGGAAGTTGCTTCATCTTCAAAATTGATTTCCCCTGGTTCAAGAAACACAAAACTCCTCAATAAATATCTGATTACAAGATATTCTCCTTCGAAATATCATGAGTAATGACTTCAAAGAAAACAAGACAAACCATTAGGCAAGACACTCCTTTTTCCCGTCGGCCACCTCCATGATTTGGTTGACCTCATAGAAAAAATGGATCTCTTATTCAGTCTTCATCACAAACTGCCTCCTCTGATAGAAACTATCAGAAATTATTAAATCTTATAAAACACAAAGGACTTAAAGGAAAAGGACTGATTTAGCATTTTGAGCTAAATCACAAGCCAACTCAAACCCCAATGTCCAAAACAGAGAGAAAATTGTACATAACAGGATGACATATAAGCAATTATGAATGTGAATTTACTTATGTGAGAGAGACTGGAGACTAACAAAGAGATTAGTGAGATGTTAATGCCCACGATGCAGTGTGACAAAAAAAAAACTAATGCATGTGAATTTGAGAAACATGTTTAGAGTATATGCAATGATCACAAGTTGCTTAATCCACACTCGTTACCACCACCAGCCAAACCTCCACATAAGGGCACTAAAATACATATAAAATCTATTTCAAAACTTACATCACGTGCTCCAAGACATAAGCACCACAAGGACACGAAAACAGAGCTGCATGCGTGACCCAAGGATCATAAGAAAAACAGAAAGAAAAAAGAGAGGAGAATACACAGCTGGCAAAAACATTGGCCAACACCTTAAAACCAAAACTCTGTTCTTTACAGCAAAGTCCAATTGCTTAATAAAATAAGACAAAAAAACATTGCAGAAAAGGAAAAAAGGGGTCACTCTTCAAAATTTTCATACATAAAAGACCATTGAAAACAACTCCCTGAGCTTTTTAATTAGATCCAACCCATAGAGACTTTCATTCATCATCTCCACATAGAAAAGAGTAAAGTTATACACTTCCACCCCAAAATTAAATAAAGAGCAAAAACCTTCATTTGATTGGCATCACAAATCGAAACATCATTTTCATTAAACAGGACAAATTCAAAAGTTTCCAACACTTGGAGATCCTCCTCGAGAATCAAGCACTGGGACCCAGCAGAGAAAACGGGGAAAAGAGGCATGAAAGGCAAATGGGGTGGATAAAAACGAGGGGGAAACAAAAGGGTATGCATGAAAAGTGGAAAAGGAGGAAGCGTTGAAGATCACTGGACATACCCAGATGCAGAAGAATCTCAACGAAGAGGGAAACAGAGGTGAGAGCGAGAAAGAAGGGAGAGTGAATAAAGAGGACGTTGGAACGATAGAGTTAGAAGAGAAGAGAGAGAGGAAGAGAGGTAAAGGAATATGTTATTATATATGCATGCGTGGTTAAGAAAGAGAACTATGGGCATTTGGGGTATTATGGAAGCTGCCACCAAGCTTGGCTCATGGTTAATGACTCACTGTGATCTCCAATGCAAAATTTATAACTTGATTTCTTAATTTTCTTTTTTTAAGAAATACGTTGTATTATTCTTGAGAATTTATTATTTTTTTATTGCAACGTAAAAATTTTATAAATATTTTAACATTTTTTACTTATATTTATAGGTAAAAATTACTTTTTTTAGAAAAAAATTGACTTGTTTAGTCTTATAATTCAAAATTTTAAATTTTATAAAATATTAACGTATTTTACTATAAAAAAAGTATTTATAAAATTTTGACTTTAAATTTATTATTCTGAAATATAACTTATGTATTAAATATACTTTAAATAAATCGTTAATGTAATGAAGGATTAATAATGATACTTCACGTGGACATTAATATTATTATAATATGATAAGAGTTTACTTATTTATTTATTAATATTATTATAATATGATAAGAGTTTACTTATTTTAAAATATGTAATATCCGTTTTGTAAGTTTCCTCCTCTTCTCTTTTTCTCATATTCGTTTTTCTAATTCTTTTCCTTTTCTTTAACTATTCCATATGTATTTTAGAATATTATATTCTACTGAAAAAGTCAGAGATCATTTTAATTGGTAGTATTTTTAGACAAAATAAATTCATATTTATCTTAAAAATTTATTATTATATTATTTTGTATAATTTGATTATTAATTCATTATTATTATATTACTCTCTGAACTTACTTTACTATATATTAAAATTTGACTAGAGTAACTTGTTATATATTTTTAAATTTTAAAATAATATACTGATTGGTTTTGGAAATTACTTTAAAGATAAATATTTTAAGAAGTTAATTTTAGGATTTCAATAATATCTTAGACTAAATGATATGGACATGAGGTGATGTGGTCACAATTTTTAAATTTTTTTTTGTGGTCATAATTTTTAAATTTTTTTTAGAGAAGTGATTGATGAAAATTGATTGATTATTTGTTATTTGAAAATGCAGAGATATTAGATTTTGATAGTTTAATATTTAAGTATTAATTTTTTTTATGTTGAAGAGGTTCTTGAATATTGTAAATTGTAAAATTTTTAAATGATATATGTATTGATCTGAATGATGGAATGTGTATGAAATTGATGATATATATTTAAAATAATGTATGAGTTATTGTTTGATTGTATATTAAATATTGTCACCTATGAGATAATTTAGCTTAAGTGATAATTTAAATCATATAAACTAACAATATTTAGAAGTGATAAGTTGATAAGGAAATTCATATACATCTTGACTGTATGTAGGTACATGGTATTAGATGTTTAAACTTATCTTGATTATTTCTTTTATATTTGTTTATAAATCTAAGTCTTAGGTATTGGATCATGCTCTAATCTCTGGTATAACCTATTTAATACTAATCTTTTTGAAGATATGTCTGATGATATCTTTGATATATAGATTCATTTATAGTTTATATGATTGTAAATATTGATATAGAAATAAAATTAAAATATGATAGTTGATATATGGATTTGGTACGTTATACATCTAATTATTTTATTTTACTTATACTTTTACATATGTTAATATTTTTATTTTAATAATTTATCTTTATTTTTGTGAATTGTAATAATTATATATATATATATATAATATAATTCACAAAAGTAAAGATAAATTGTTAAAATAAAAAAGTATATATATATATATGAACATACAAAAGTATCTTAAAGACCGCAAGCTTCTATTTTTAATTTTGTTCTATAAATAACTATATTTATATAAGTTCATATAAGAAGTGGTAATTTTAGAATATCATATAAGTTTGTACAGAGCAATTGTTAAGTTCACTACATGATAAGAAAATGTATATTCTAGATCTTACATTAAATTTTATTTAATCAAATATCTTATCCAAGTATAATTTAAAATCAAATAAATTAAAATTTATTTAATCAAAAATTCAAGTTACTCAAGCAGTAACTTATTCTTATTGAAATGTGTCTCTATCAATATTATAATTCACTTTTCTTTTATTAATGTATAAATAGTTATCCTTCTATATGATCATCAATTATTAATATAAGAATCACAATGTATAATAATATAATAATAACAATAATAGTAAATAAAATATAAAACAAAGAAAAATTTTAGTTGATGTACACGTTTCTTTTCAAATTATTGAATTTTAAGTAAACGGGAGTTTTTAATTTACTGGATTGAAAGATACCTATGCAGAATAAAAAATATATAAATATAATAAATATAAATATAAAAAATATTGCTATCAATTAAACTAATATTTTTAACTTTAATGCATTAAGTAGTAGTGTTTTGTAAGTATGAACAATTTCATATATTTTTCTTCGTATTAAAGATATTGATTAACTTAGTTGGATGAAGTTATTTAAAGAATTTCTTTAATATTTATTTCTTGCTGAATAATATACAAGTAATTTTAAACATTATATTATTATTTAATCACAAATTATCTACGTAATAGTTTTTTTATGAAATAAGAATAAGATAGCATTGTCTTGTAGTGAAATTGTAATCCCTCTATTTTTTATGTAATGGTGGCCATTTTTAAAAGCATAAATTTAAAAATTATTAATTTATTAAATTATTAAATAAATGATAATGTTACAAAATATACTACAAATGCTTGGATATTTTCCACTTTATCCCTATTTATAAAATTTCAAGAAATAATTAAGTGTTTTTATCACTTAAATGCATCTGCTCTATATTTGATATTATTGATTTTCCTAATCTGCATTTTCCTTTTATTTATTTATATATAATTTTATTAAGTTTAGAGACTTTTGAACATACAAGACTCTTAATATTCAGAGACGATAGAGTATGTTTTCCATATGAGTATTTTCAAGTTTTAAGTAAACTCAATAAATAAAAACAAATTAAAGAGAAGATATTTATACCACTAACAATGAATGCTCCATTTTATTATATTAAACAAATGGAAACACAATACTTTTAAAGATAATATTAAAATTCAATTTATACAAAATAATGAAGATATCTTTGATGCAATTTATCAGGATTCAGAGTAAAGAAAAGACCGTTTTAAGATTAAAAATGAAAATAAACGAAGACTTAATATAAAAAAAGAAAAATTACTCCAACAAATATTCTCTTTTAAGAATAAGAATTCAAATTTAAAACAGGCTTAAAGTAAGAGTTTTTTTTTTTCAGCATTAAAAGAGGAATATATGCTATTACTCTTAGACTAATGTAAGACATTATACAAATGAAAACATGTACACTGAGAATAAAGTTCTAAGATTATTTAATTATTTTAATTCAAACTTTTGTACACTTTTTTGTCTCTCTCATAATGCACGGTCATGTTGTTTGTTTGGTTTAGCAGAAATAGAAAATCTTCATCTTCCCATGTTGGGTGGAAAAGGTGTATATAATATATAATAAGAAGAAAAACCATAAATTTTGACAAAATGTTTCCATAAATTTGGTGCTGATTCCAAAATTAAGAATAGAAGTTTCTCTTTTTGTTACATGTGAAAGGAGGTCATTGGCTAAAATTAAGGTGAAGAATTGATTAAACATAATAATAAATGAAAACAACCATATACATGCATGGTTACTTAAAATTTGAAGTAAATGCTTCCAAAGTGGGAGCATATAAATTCAAAGAACCTTTAGTGACAAACTAAGAAAAGCATAAAACAAAGTGGTTGTGCTAATTATGTTAGCTTACTAGGTAAATCTTTCTAATATTATGTGAAACTTCAAACTTGGTAGATTATGATATCTGCTTTTTGGAAATTTTGCAATCTACCTCAAAATCTTTTAGGTTTACTCCACTAACGTGTGGTCCATCTTCTTCACTGAGACACAGAAGTATTGACACGTGACATCGAAAGAGTGATGAAAATGAATAAGCGTTTGCCACGGAATGGGTTTGGTGGTGTCATGAAAACCTTTGTTCAATGAATTTGGGCCACCTAGTACAGTTCTCCTAATATAGATAATGTTAGAATATCTTCCTATAATATATACTATCCAATAATTATTTTAATGTGTTGGTGTTAAAAAAAAAATATCAGGGAAAGGTTTAAAATGATTTATTCAGGGGTAACAAAATGCTCAAGTGCTCACATGAGATAACACTACTATAATTAACATTTTCTATCAAGAATTTTTTGAATTTCTTACAAGTAACCAACACATATATAAATATAGAGGAAATCTGAATTTTCTAAATCGATTTGCACAGTGAGATAGTAAATTACAATTTCTATGTCTTGTGAATTGGTTTTGCTAAATAATATCTAATTGATGATTACATTAATAAAAAATACTAAAAACATCTTCATATCCCCATCTAGATCATTCCGATTTTTCACAAACTACAATTTTAATAATTACCTCTCTTATTAGTTTGATATCAATTTGAAATCTACTTACCAATCCTAATAAAAGAAATCCTAATTTCCTTATAAATGTTTACCTATTTTATCATTTTATCACAATTTTCCCTTAAGGCATCTCGCAAAAAAGACCGTAAAAAATGTGAAAAATAAGCGAAAATGATTGAACACGAAAACAAATATCCAATAAAGAGTTTCTATGCTGGGTGAATTACAATTATAACAATAAATCATCGGAGATATCATTTTTTTTTTCATTACTACATGATAAGTAGGTTGCTATAGTTTCTTAATTATTCGTTATAATTTAATATATAGAAATAATAATTCTCTAAATTAATTTAATTAAAAAATTAATTAATCAAGCAAAAACTTAAAAAACAAATTATATGAACGTGTTTTAAAAGAATATAAATTAAAAAAAGTAAAATAAGTTATTGATTCAGTCTCTAACTAAAAAATTAGGTGAGTGCCGTCAATCTTACCAAAACTGGTCTGAGCTTGCTATGTGACATGCATGAAGGAATTTGCAGACATGGTGTAGACAGAGCTGAGCATATGGTGTTGACTACCGATAAGACTTTCTTCGTATATGGTTGTCTTAAACATAGGATGCTTTATTCAAGGCATAAAATTGTGCACATACTCTTCTTTCTTTCTACATGTCAAGAAATAAAAGATTCAATTTCAGGGACACCTTTCAGAAAATTAGGATTCTTATAGTATTCTTTCTTCGAGACATGATGTTCTTACCAGACATTTTTTAACTGTAATATTGAAATTATTTTTATTCTTATTGTCAAAGTTATATTAAAATTATAAAAATTATAACATTGGATATCAAAATTAGCATTAAAGTCATATTAAAATTATAAAAAAGTGTATTACTGTAATCATTAATAAAATAACCACTTTGATTTCATAATTTACAACATATAAAATAAGGGTCATCAAAGATTATATTTTTTTAGATTCAATTTAGTTTTAATAAGATAAATTGGATTTAAAATTCAGATTATTTTATCTAGATCAAATATATTATATTTTTTCCATCTTATTTAGATTTAAATTATATTAAATTAAGTTAACTAATTAGATTGAATTTTTTAAAATTAAATTTAAATTTTGATTTGAATTGATTTAACTTATACTTGATTTAGTTTTGACTGGATCTTGTTACACGTATTGGTTCGACTTGATTTAATTTGATTTGAGTTCAACCACCTCACCTGATTGAGCCTAACTTAAGTTTGGTCTAGTCTGACCTAACCTGACCTGAATTAAGTTCAAGCCTACTTAATATTGACTCCAATTTGACTTGACTTAGTCTGACCTTACCTAGACCTAATCCAACTTAGTCTGAACCTAACTTAGGTCAAATCCAACCCAATTTAAATTGGTAAGGGTATGACCTAATCTAACTTAATCTACTTAAACTAATTTTAGTTAGACACAACCTAAATTGACCTTGCATAACTTCGATCTAGTCAATCTAATTTTCTTTGAACGTCAGGTTGACTAGACCTAAGTCATTGGGTAAGTTGAAGATTCTATGTAAATTAAGGTTAATTTACAATATATAAGAAAAAACAATCCTTAATTTACAAGTCACTTTTATAAGGATGAGTTAAATTTAAATTCATTTCCTAATATGATATCATAGATTATTCTATACAAGTTTGACTAGACAAACTATCTACAAACATCTAATTTAACGTATTAGATATACTTGTTTCGATACGAAGAAGGAGTTAAAAATTCCCATATACAAATATAAGATCAATTTATAATATATATATAAAAATATACAATCTCATAAACCAGTTTCTAATAAGGTAAGATGCTCTTAATTTTTTTAAAATCAAATTTTAATTTATAAATATTTTTTAAATTAAAGAAAGTAAGAATTAGCTAACATATTTTATTTTTAAAATTTTTTATTTCTAATTTTAATGCCTAAAAGAAATTAAGCAAGAAAAGTTAGATCGAATATGTCTTAAAAACTGGGTGGAGATCCCATATAAATGGGTGATGGGATTTTAGTTTAAGTAATTATTTTTTTTCTTAGGACGTATTGCCTGCCACAATCTATTTTATAAATATTTTCTACCACAATATTTTTTCTTTTTCTAAGATAATTTATTCCATATACAATATCATAAAAACTTTTACCATTTAGCAAAAAAATGCAAACAATAATCACTTATGTTGATTAGTAAACACTTTCTTTGCACATATTTAAATCACTTTGTCTACTTTATCTTATTTTATGGTCAATCATTGTGACTTTGAATCTCTTTATGTAATGTTTGTATTTAACTTGCATCAATATATTCATACAAATCAACGGATTATGTGAAATTTTAAAAAATGATTAAATTAAAATTTTTAAAATACAACATCTATGTCAAGAAGATAAAGTATTTCTCAAAATTTGAAGTTTACTTTTATATATATATATATATATATATATATATATATATATATATATATATATATATAAGATTAAAGGACATGAACTTGTCAAATTGAATTTTGACATTAAATCACACCCTCATTTATTTTAAGTTAATTTCACTATCCTAAATATGATGATTTAGACATATTCATTTGGTATGAGATTATGATTGAAAAATTTTAAATAACTAATGAATGACATTAAATAGTTACTATCATTATCTTTATATGATATATTGTAATTTTTATGATAATTAATATTGCTACCACATTGGTAATTAATGTGGTGATCATAATTATCTCATTATTACATCATCATCATTATTATTTTTATAAATGTTATGATTGATATTAATTTATAATAATAATATTAATAATATCAAGCTTAAGATTTTAGAAAATTTTTATAATAAGAGTCATATTTTAATTTAATTTTTATAAATTTTATTGTGTCACATTATTTTGAGAGTTTTTTTTTTTTTTTTTTTTTTTTTTTTTTTTTTGTTTTTTTTTTTTTTTTTTTTTTTTTTTTTTTTTTACTTTAATGCAAGGTTTTACATTTTATTAATGATTTATTTCATTGTTGATATATATATGTGTGTGTGAAGATAGAAAAAAAAATATATATATATATATATATATATATATATATATATTTTATTTTTTTTATGATCCATGGTTTTATTTAAGATTATGAGCCTTATTTTTTATTTCATAGTTGCATGCCCAAGTTTTAATTTCATAATTTAGTATATGACCATAGATATACTTATATAGATAAATAAATAAATAAAATATGGTTAAATTTAAATATCCTAAAGTATACACTATAAATAAATAATCATGAATTTTAATAAATATGCTATATATTATTACATTAAATGAGTATTATGATTTTAGTATATGAAAAATATATTAAATTATTTTTTAATTACTCTAATTATATTATCGTCTATTTATTCAATTTTGTCTTAAAAATAAAAAAAATAGATTTTTATACATAATGTTTGCGTGAGAATGTGATAAATTGCTGACAAACTGGACTTTCTGCGTATCTCGAATACATTACGAAAACTATTTGAGTTAAAAAAATAAATTTATCTGTGTTAAATTTATCATACTTCAGTAAGCTGGCATTTAATTAGAATATAAACGTCCATCATATATCACATTTTTATTTAAAAATAATAAAAAGCAATAATTTTCATTTATTTATGAAATTAATATAACATAATATTAAAGTATATTTTATAATTATAAAAAATATTTTGGACCCTTTTTAGTCATGGACCTTAAAGTCAAGTGAATAGAAAATTTTTATTAAAATATTATTATATTATTTCTAATTTATTTTCGTAATTATCGTTTCCTTTAAAAACAACAATTGCTACATTAAAATATGTAAATAACAATCAATTTGAAAAATTATAAAAAAAAAGTAAACACATAAAGTAAAATGGAGGAAGTAATTATTTTAGTTGTAATTCAATAATTATGAAAATTTTCATTTATAGGCACAATTAAAGTGATTAAATTAAAGTAATATAAGTGGATATAATTTAGTGTTAAATTTTAATTTGAGACTTGGGTGTGATATATATGTTGTGGTATCTTCTAAAAAAAATCACATTAATTTATGGAAATAATTTGACTAAAATTTAAGAAGCAGAAACTGAACAAGACTTTTGTTTGAGCATCACTAAATGCCTCTTTTCCAGAGTTGATATTTATTATTCATTTCATTTGAGATTGGTTCCTCCATCCTATGCAACTTAAATGCTTATTAAATTTCATAACAGACAAAGCTACATTTATTCCGAGATAGCAACATTAAAGTGTGGAACTTCTTACCTTTTCAATGCAGTGTTTTTTAAAGATTTTTTTATTTAATTGTCCTTACTAAAATTCAAGATAATATTATTTTTATTTATACTTTTATCTTTCGCTTAATTTTTAATATATATATATATATATTATATTGTGGTGAAAAAATCAAATAAAATAAAAATTATATAAAATTTTACTAAAATTAACAAAAATATTTGTTAATTCTAAAAGAGAAATCAGTGACACTTTGAAGAAGTTTGGTAATTTATTTAGAATATATATATATATATATATATATATATATATATATATATATATATAATGGGTTAATGTTCAAGTAGTGAGTTATCATTATATATTATTTATTATTGTTGGACGATCATTTGAATATTAAGTGATGATTGAAGTTCGAATGAGAGAAGTGTTAATGTAACTTTTCTTTAAAATAAATAACACTTAATTGACAAAAAAGCTTTTCAAGCTTTGAAATTTGACAATAATATTCTAGAATAGATAAAATCATGCAATAATGTATTTGCTTTAACATTGGTGAAATGGTGTAATAAATGATTATTGAACTTGTTGAAATGACAACAAGTAACTTCTCAAAGGATGGATACTCAAGTGTGGAGCGAGGGATTGAGCAAATAAAAAACATACTAAATTTTGTTTTCTCTATAGATGATTATTTAAGTGATGAGAGTTTGGTTAAGCGAGAAAGATGTTGTACCTAGTGATAAAAGTTGTTTAATCTCCTATCTCCATTGAAAGCCTTGAACAGACAAAATAGATGAAGAAGCTTGGCAGAAACAATTAGATGATGTAAATAGAGGAGTCAAGTGATCAATTATGTGATACAATCACATTATTTTATCTTTGTGATGTCAATACCAAAAAGGAATTCCATATATTGATGTCTATTTATACTTTTGTGAGCTTCATATAAAGCTATTTGGAGTCAACTATAAACATTAAATTATATGACATCTCAAAAATACATCTATATATTGAGTACATTCTTTAAATATTTTATTTTACTTGACTTGAGATGTTTGTTCTTAGATACTTTAATAAAATTGTCTACTCTTAGTTATATTTAAAGAGTTGTATTTTTTTTATTCTTAGCATCTTAAATTACATTTACTTTTCAAACTTAAGAATATATTCTCTTTATCTTCTTGTTGCATCTTATGCACTCTTCATAATAAAATATTATTCATCATATCTTTTCCAACCTCTATTATTCTAATCTTAGTGTAAGACTAAGTCTAGAATTTTAAAGTTACATAAGACATACTCAACAAATTAGAGAATATTGTCTACTAATTAACATGATTATCCAATACTTATTATTTTCTTTATAACTTATTGAAAATTTGTCTGATCTTTGCAACATTCGTCTATTCCTTTGTTCTTTGTATTTTTTTTCTTTAACCTTAACTTGTATCTTTCTTGTATTTTTGTAAATTTCTTACTATACAGTAGATAAAGTATATTATGTATCGTAAAAATATCTTTGTTTATTATTATTATTATCAAAATATAAATGTTAAATAATAAAAGATATTAAAGTTCAGTTTTATAAAAACTTAAGATACTTTTAGCTTAGTAGTATATACCAGTAATTATCTTAATATAAGTTGTAACTTTTCGTATGTACATAATATAGTAATGATATGATATAATTATACTTAATATAAGTTGTAATTACGTGTACGTACATATATAATATAGTAATGATATGCTATAATTATACGTATATATCTTCTTGTATGATAATTTTAAAATAATTAGATCATCTTTGCGTAAATGTAAACTGCTAGATTGTAATAATTACAAAAACAAATAATGATGCATATGGGGATGGAGACAGATCCAGTTATGAAGATGTTTAGTTTCTTCATGTTTGACAATTGTATATATTTATATGCTCAAGTTTTGAAAACTTAAAAATTCCGTCATCTGTACATTAATTATACATGTGAGTAAACATAGGTCTTATTTGTAGGTTTATATTATTTTCCAAAACATACCATGGCGTTCTTCGTTATTTCACGCACATGAATCTATATATATTATTACATTTTTTTAGTTCTTTGAACAAAATATTTTTTTTAAGTTCATTGTTTCCTTTTCTTTTTTCCATTAATTAGATTTGAATCTGTAGATCTATGACTTGCGTATATAATCACCCCAATTATACTAATTTGCACAAGATTTTCAGCTATAACGGGCGTAGTTTAGCTAATGTCAGTTATAACGTTGCCTGAAAATCTGCAGGTAAAGAGGTAAATCTTAAAAAGTATTTTTTTTATTGTTGTTTTCTGGATATTATTGTAATACTCTTTTGTTCCTTTATACAACTCATTTCGTTTTTATTTTTGTTTATGTATCTATTAAGATTGTTACGGATAAACCAAGAAATATATATATATATATATTTTGTTTTAATAAATATTTATAAGATTTTATATTTTTCATTTTTACATCACATTAAATGCACATCGGTAATTAAAGATTGGGTTAAAACAATATATGGTATATTGAATTTTGAGCATAACAATTAAATAGAAACAATTTTTTTTTAAAATATGACACTTAAAAAAATACAAAAAGTACTTTTTTTATGATTTAAAGACAAGTAAATCATTTAATTTTCTATTTTCAATGTAATTTTAAGTGAATTAACTATATATTTCTTTTAATTTTCTTATTTTTCATTTAGATTTATTTCTTTACATTTTCTCTCTTTATTATCATATTCGTTTTCTCTCTATTAATTAAATTAAGGATATAATGAAAAAAAAAAGGATTATGTTATTCTGAAATTAAAAAAAAATAAAATATATATATATATATATATATATATATATATATATATATATA
>Ga0209489_104705_pt1 | contig 24786 bp, 13 predicted proteins | sample SiratrowhiteBW_FD_187527 | JGI IMG/M metagenome (GOLD analysis project Ga0209489, IMG submission 187527) | Root nodule microbial communities of legume samples collected from California, USA - Siratro white BW (SPAdes) (version 2) | ecosystem: Host-associated > Plants > Roots > Nodule | place...
GGAGCACACATTCCCACCTACAAGTGATTATAATCATCCACAAGAGAATCCTTGTCGACATTCATTTCCAGCTGCAACAGATTATTATCCGCCACAACAACAACCTCACCGACATTCATTTGCATCTAAACAATTCAATACACCTCAACGACAACCTACAATGGATGATAGAAGACAATCATTTACATCCAGTTCAACTGATTTCTTTGATAACTTGTTTGGCGCAGATCTAAATACACCACCTTCTGCTAATGATTACATGCAATATATGCATCCAACACACTTTGACAATGAAGCAGGAAGTTCTTCCGCTACAATGCAAATGAATTCAACACCCTACAATTTAAATCCAATGACGAACCACAACCACAACAACCACAATCACCACGACGGAACCCACCACGTAATAGACGTCGTCGCCACTGCGGAACCGGTCACCATTATGGAGACTAAAATATTCTAATGTCATTGAAGATGTTGTTAGCAAAAATTCAAGTTATTAATAAATAAGTTCACCTACTCTTTCCAACATTATCCATGTATTCTATACTTATTCAAAACCAAATTTTAAATTTTAAAAATCACCATAATTTTACTAACAACTTATTTTTGACTTTAATATAACTTTATTAATTGACTTTACTATTTTAAAATTATCTACTACAATAATAACATTAGTATTATTTATTTCTCAATAATAAAATTAATAGTATTTAATTTTAATTTTCTTCATTCTCACAAATAAATAACTTTTTTTCATATATATATTTTCTATTTTTTAAGCACGATAAATATCTTATTTCATTTTTGTTATTACATATTTTTTAATAAACTTAAAATATAAAATTTAATTATAATTACAATATTATAAATTATTATAATTTTTCTTCCACTTTTTTTAATATAAAATATAGTTATAGATTTATTGTAATTTATTATATAAATACAAAAAATATAATATTTTTTTATTTATTTTCGTATTATAATTAATTTCCTAATTTTTTTTAACATTTCTAACTTCATTTCAAATTTTTAATTTATCAATAAGGATAACCATTCACAAAATTCTCATATTTTTATTATCTTTAAATTAAATTAAATATTTACATACTTTAATTTTTTTTATCTCACAACTAATTTTAAATTTATCCTCACCATTTTTAATTAAATTTTTTAAAACATTATTCATATAGTCAAAATTTGATTTTTAAAAAAATAACTTCTCATATACTACAATAAATATTTATAATATATTTTATTAAATTTTACGTTTTATAAAATAAAAAAGTCACACATAAATTAAAAATTTTATACTTTAAAACAAAATAAAATATAAAACTTAAAAAAAAAAAATCTCAGAATTCAGTTCCCAGGACATAGAATTCTGATTGGATATAAATTTCAAAATTGTAAAATTTGAATTGAGAATTCTGCTTCCCACTAGTAGAATTCTGGTCATGCACAGTAAATGGTCTTAGTTTGGTAAATAAAGTTCAATAGGTGTTATTTAGGAAATTATTTTTTAAAATAGTATTATTTTGGTAAAAAATTCACATTATCGTGTAGAAAACCATAAGCGAGTAAGCAACATTAACGAAAAGAGGTTTGTTTCTTTTGCTTCCACTCATTAAATTATCTAAATATGTTTTGTTGTAATTACTTGACATTGGTCACTAGGACTATGTTATCATTTGGTATCATATCAACATTAATCATCTGCCTTGTTTATGTTTTAAAAAATTTTTTATATAGACATTTTAATTTTCACCTAATAATTCATTTTAAAATAAATAGGAACGGAAATGCCTTTTCTAATATTTGTGTAATTAAAATTATGTTTTTAGTACACATGATAAAATAATTGGATTTCATTTTCAAGTCCACATGTCATAACCAAGTTAAACCGACATCTCTCAGTGTAAAAAATAATAAAACACGTAATGTTTCAACTAAACCTACTATAGTTAAATAGACTAAAAGTTTTGGACGAATTCTTCCTTTACTTTTATATTTTCATCCTGCACTTCCATATTGCATATAAAAAGTTTATTATATTTTTGGTATAAAATTACAAAAGTCAAAAGTATCCTCCTCTTTCATTTTTGGTAAAGTTAATATTTTATAAATCAAATAATTGTTATTCAGTTTACATTTTATTTAAAAATTAAACCGGATAGCATCTCATCTGATTTATATTTTTTTTAAAAAAAGTAAATCAAATGAGGTGTTATTCAATTCACATTTTATTTTGAAATGTAAATCAGATGACACCTTATTCAATTTACATTTTTTTAAAATGTCCATTTTAATTATTTTCATAAGAACAATTTTAAGTTTTAAAATTTTATATACGTGCAGGACTATGCTAATGGAAGCGTAGGAAGAATAGGTCAAAGTTTTGACGAATTCTTCCTCCACCCCCAATACCCTCGTCCTACACCTCTATAGTCACTGGAAAATACAAATATGTCCACAAGTGATAAACGGTAAAAGACTAAAATATCCTTCACCTCCTTAACCACTCTTATCCGCTTCATCCGTTTCATTCTTCCTTTGCTTGCATTCGATTCACTGCTTCATTGTAACATTCGATTCAGTCATTGTATCTCTTTTTCACCTTCACCGTCAACAAAAGTGATCTGTGCGAGTGGGTGAGAGTCTGCAACGTCCGCATCACAATTTGGAAGGAGAAGTTGTGTATTTGCTTCAATCTGAATTAAAGTTTTAAACAAGTGAAATATAAGAAATTTTAGATGTTTATTAGCAATTTATGAGTGGTATTGATGATTAGAGTAGTTAATTTGATGATTGGGTTGCCATCAATAGTAAATCTGCATCGGAGAAGACAAACTTCGTATAAACTGGATGTCCCGCGTCCTGTTTACATTTTGGAAAAAATTATAAACCGGATGGGGGGCCATCCAGTTCACATTTCCAAATGAAAATGTGAATCGGAGGGCCACCATCCGGTTTACAATTTTTTTCCAAAATATAAACCGAATGGGGTGTCATCCGATTTATATTTTCATTTGAAAATGTGAACTGGATGGCTCCCATCCGATTTATAATTTTTTTTAGAATGTAAACCAGATGGGGTGCCATCCGGTTCAGTATTTTTTATTTCAAAAAATAGAAGGTCCTTTTAGTTATTTTTACAGGGACAATTTTGACATTTTCAAAACATATGGAGGTGCAGGACGAGGGTATTGGGGGTACAGAAAGAATTTGTCCAAAGTTTTGATCACCATATCAAAGGACTATTTAACGGGCTAGCCCACCAACATTTTTAGAAAAATTATCTTTTTTATTTCTTATTAGTCATGAAAATTAGTCATTAAAATATTTTTTAAGGTTTTAATTGACTATTTAATGTTTTTAATTGGATAAATTAAAAAATTATCACATTTATATGTTAAATTATTTCATCATAATTAATAATTTAAATTTAATTTATATTAAGTTATTATATTATTACATATTTCTATCCTTCTAATAATACAATATTAACAAGATACTTAAAATTATTTTTTTATTTTTAATTTTTCATTTAAAAAAATGGCTAATAAGCTAAAGCTATCAATCTAGCTTGTCAAATTGGTGGCAAGCCAGTCCTATTTTACCTCCCATAGTTTGTTGTTGGTCTTTTATTGACACACATTAACACCTATATTTTTCGAAAACCTTTCTAAAGAAGCAATAATGTTTGATCTATATTTTCCTAAAACCTTTCTAAAGAAGCAACAATATTTGATGTAGTGGTTAGTGCCTATGCTTCAAACCCATTTTTCTACAATAAATACTATTTTTTAAAACTCTTATTCAGTTTGATGTATTCTCATTTGTTTAGTGCACATACATATTTACTTTAAGAAATCTCATTTAATGAAATATATGGTTTTATTCATTTAATTAAATATATGGTTTTATTCATTGGAGCTAAGAGCTTATGATGAGAGACCTAACATATTCATTTGACCTTTTATTTTGATTAATAATTAGATAAATGGACCAAGTGTGAGAGTGTTAGTATATATGACACATTGTGTTTTTTCTCTTCATACGATTTAGTTGTATGTGGTCCAATTGAGTGTTGGTTCAATCCATTATCAAGTAACTTAGATATTGTTTAGTGTTGTGATTTCCTCATTGTTTCAAATATTCGAAATTATAATAGATAGAGTTCCATAAACTGGACATATACTCACAATTTTAGTCACTCAGCATACTTCTATCTTCAGAATAGTTTAAAAGCTAGAAATAAGTAAAGGAAAAACTACATTGATGGAGGTTGGTTCTTTTACTTCCACAATTTAAATGATCTAATAAATTGTGTTCTAATTGTTTGACATATTAATATTGTTGCATTAAGTGGCTTGATAGTAATGTTATTGAAGGTGGCCTACGATGATCCAATCCCTGTTTTAGTGAAAATTTTGTGATGTGGAGGACAATGTGATATGTTCATTATTTATGGTGTGGTGTTAATATAATGATATGTTAAAGTAACATTGTTTATGTTTCCTCCTATTTTTAAGAGAAGTGTATTATTGTTGTGGTACTTGTATATATTTTTGAGATGTGGAGATGAACAGTGAAGGAAGGGTAGAATAGAGGTAGTTTTGAATGTATCACTACAAGAAAATATACAGTGGCCAAAAGCATACTCTTACAAGTAAAACTAGACGTTAATTAGTCAATATCATTAGATTTGCGTCACACATGTAGCAGACCTTGAAACTGTCGCAACCGGGGTCGCGATTGGGGCGGCGGTCCAAAAATAATTTCTTTTTTGAAAAATAATGGAGTCGCCACCATAATTTATTAAAGGAAAAACTATGGAAAACCAAAAAAAGTCAGATAACGCAAGTTTGCAAAACCAGATTTAGAGTCCGGGAGTCGGTTACATGTGGGGAAGGTACTAGCACCCCACAACGTCTGCCCTAAGGCGGTCGGTACCTTTAATTAAACAAGTAAAATAAAAGAGTGTGATTTTTAGAAATATTTATTTTTCCCAAAAAACAGAAATAGAATGCAAATAACAACAAACAAAAATATATATTTTTTTTTAATAGGGGGCCCGACAAGGATTTGACCTCGCTCCTACGTATTTCTATACAGGATAGAAAATCAGGGTACACGTAGTTCTGTTCTTGGGTATTTGTGAGGGGCGTTTTCGTCGAGATATGGTGCTTGCAGGGTTCGCTGAAGGGTTTCGAAGCTTGCATTTTTTCCGTGAGTGATATTTAGTTTGTGTATTTAGGAAGTGGGGTTAACATGGCATAGAAGGTGGTTTGGTTGATGATCATTGGAATGGAATGGAAAGGTGATGGAGGTTCATGGTGGGATGTACAGTTGAGATGCAAGGCAAAAACACAACGCAAAAACATTGTGGAATTATGAGTTCATGGAGATGCATGTTGATGAAATAGGAATAATTGTGGGTGCTTTTTATTTTATGCCATGAATGAATGTACAAGCAAAAAGGAAAAAAAACATACCTGGTGCCTAGTCTTTTCTTTCTCAATGTGCTTTCTTCTTTTCTCTCTTCTCAATATTCTCTCTCATTCTCTTTTTTCCATCACAAAAAATGATCCCCCCTTTTCTTTTTGTTCCTTTGACTAATATATCTCTTTTTCTTTTTTTTCATTATTTTAATTGATATTTTTTTTAAAATGTCAGTGGTTCAGTTCAAAGAAGTTACCACTCTTTGACTCATTCATATTTACTATTTTTAATTTTTTTAAAACTAATATTGAAGATGAATCGACCCAGGAATGAGACTTAAATCATTTTTCTACGGTAATAATTTATTATTTATTATTAATTTTATTTTTATTTAAGTGGAGAACGTGGGTTGTTATCTTAGCGGTTTCAAAATTATTATTTGCAAATATTTCCCTTTTTTTTAAAACAAATACGTGGAGTTAGGGAGTGGGAACATTGGGGTCTACTGCCATTGACTCATTCTTTTTATTATTTTTTTATTATTTATTTATTATGTTGAACGTGGAAATCAAGTAAGCAGTTTGAAAGCAGTCTTCCCTTCTTTTTTTTTATTATTTATTCTCCTTTTCTAATATATATATATATATTTATTTTTATTTTGTTTTTAATATTTAATCATTAATTATTTAATATTTATTATTATTATTTGTTATTTTCATTTTTTAATCATTATTTTTTTTAATTATTATCTTTTAATTATTACATTTTTTTAGTTTTCTATTAATGGAAAAAATTCAATATATTTTTAATTACTATCTTTTTTCTTTCAACAAATTTTTAATAGACTGATCTTACTAATTCTTTTTATGAATTTTATTTTAAAACTTTATTCATAGAATATAATGAAACCAAAACCTATTTTTTATTTAAATGACAAAGTATAATAAAGCTAAATAACACGTACTTTTATTTTAATTTTTATATTGTTTTATAATCTGAAATAATTTATTCGTCCGGACGAAATTGGGTGTTGACAGAAACCATGGACATTAATTCGTTAGCGTCGACTTTTAAAGACAGACTCTTGTTGAATCTAGCGCTTCATTTAGGTCAAAAGTTATATTAGTTAAGGTGCAACTCTTTTTACTTAAGAGTGTAGCAGCTTAAGCGCCACACTTTGATTGTGACTTGGCCCACCTAGCTTCCACTATGGAACAATTGATATCACCCGCAACAATCTCTCCCTCAACAATTACCCCACTGGAACTAACCTGTGACCTTGGCACTAATACCAACTAAAGATGTAATTGGCTCCAGAATGGGATGTTAAATAGAACCTGCTACAAACTCAATTCGTTACTGATAAATATAATAGACTCTGTAATGCATAATATGGTAAATTGTCTAACAATAATCAATAAAACTCAATACAACATTTATCTTTCTCAGTCAAACTTGAGCTATTGAGTTCAAATTAAACTTCTTAAGAGTTTCCATTAATCAACACGATTACAGCAAGTATTATCACTTCTTCAGGTTAAATGAGTATTGTCTCCCCTCTAGGTACCACGAATATTTGATGTGCGTTATTGAACTGTCCCAAATTAACTAGGAGGTTAGATTTTGCAATATAACAGACCTAGGTTATTCTTCCAAGGACCACTCGAAAGTTCTCAGTCACTAAAAAATATAAAACAATAGGACGGTGGGGGCTCGGCAAGTACGACACTTAAACAAAACAAATAAATAAAATGATTAAAGCAAAATAGAGAAGTTCACGTAATAAAAAACAACCCGGTCTCCCTTCGGTTCTCCCAAATCCCTCACTGGCTCCTAAACATTATCCCAATTACATTTATGGTTAAATAGATCAGAAACCCTGCATTTATTTAACATCTCAAACACTTGATAAGCGTTATTTATTGGTTTTATTCTGTGCAGATTTGTGTTGATTTTGTTATTAATTAGGTTGATTTTGTTATTAATTTGGTTTAAATTTGGATATGATTTTCTTTTATTATTGATTTTGTTATTTAATGCGTTTTATTGTGCAAAGAGCGATTTTTGTTGAGAATTAGGTTAAAATTGAAGAGAGAGAAATTAGAAGCGTTGAATCAGAGGGAAGGAGCAGAGAAAGGGGCATAAGTGACTTTTCGCTTAAGCGAAGGATACAACTTGGGCTAAAACTCACTTAAAGACTTTTCATAAGGAAGCCCTAATTTGAAGGCGCCAACGTTGTAGGAGCGTGAATTACGAAATAACGACCGTAATCTGACCTAATGCAAGGGGCGAAAGCTATAAAAGACAAAAGCTAGGTCAAACGAAGTGGATCACTCATCTACCACTCATTGGAAACTTTTTGGACGACCGCTCTTGATTAAGATCCATTTTTTTTCTTTTCTCTTGTATTTCATGGCTACCATGCGTGTTGGGATTGGATGTAATTTCTCAATTTCAAATGCACTCTTAACGTTGGTTTGATATCATTTAATTCAATTACCTTCGTTTTACGTTTCATTCATATTTTGATCTATCTTAGAATTCTTCTTGTGACTAAAAAGCACTTTTCGAATTTGGAACCAAACTTAAAAGCATTGCATGTATAAGTTCAGGGATGGATTATAGTGTAATGACTGCTTATAGCAAATGATCTTAATGCTAATTAATTTATTCTAGTAGCTAGGAATAGAGCTAGGTATTTTAATTTATGAATTTCAATGCTAGAGAAATTAGGTTGGAATGACTTTTATTTGAACAGATTGATAATTGGAAAAGATAATTGGACCTAGGTCATTCTTCCAAGGACCACTCGAACGTTCTCAATCACTAAAAAATATAAAACAATAGGACGGTGGGGGTCGACAAGTACAACACTTAAACAAAATAAACAAAAAAAAATTATTCTAGCAAAATAGAGAAGTTCACGTAATGAAAATCAACCTGGTCTCCCTTCGGTTCTCCCAAATCCCTCACTAGCTCCTAAATATTATCCCAATTACATTCGTTGGTTAAACAGACCTGAATCCCTGCATCTATTTAACATCCCGAACACTGCACAATCGCGAAGCATTTTATCAAACACCTAGTGTGTCAAACCAATGCAATCGCATGGTGAGCAATATCTTCGGTTCGACTTGATTCCGACTCGGGAACTCCACAATAAATTTCAATTAGACTGTATTCGTTCATTTATAGATTTAATCCAACCATTAAATTCAACAATCAAATTAAAACAACAAATGAGAAGGTAATTGCGGAAAAACAATACAAAACGCGAACCTAGAGATAAAGAGAGACGGGAGAACCTCTAGGGACCAGATTGAGTAAAAGATTTAGCCACTCATGGTGGAATGAACATGAATAATATCCAATAAATATGAAAAAAAATTGCAGAAGTGAATGAACATGGAAATACAAATGCAAAAATGAAGAAGAAGCCAAAAAGAAGCAAGTCCGAAACTGTATTCAAAGTTTTGTCCCCACAAAAAAATGTTGGCTGCTACCCTACACCACTCACTACTGTATTCAGAAATTTTCCTGACCTAAGGTGACCCAGAACCACATGTACGTTGCCCTAATAAACCAAAAATGCATAGTTTTGATCCCAATTCATTTGAGAGTGAAATGACTAAGTTGTCCTCAATTGAATATTTTCGCTCAAATGTTGTCCAGATTCCGTACGCCAACTTCAAGGCTGATTTTGTCCACTTTATAGTCAGAATTTGGTCTTGGACTCTTCAAAATAATTGTAGATCTTTGAGTTATCTACAAAATGACATAAAGATCCAGTTAATCCGAGGTTTGTATCAAAAGTTATAAACAAAATACGAAACATGCTCAAGTCTGGAAAATTTTTGAAAATTTCATCAAATTGAGTCAAACTTTCAATTAAAGACCAATAAGCTCAAATACAGTAAAATAGTCCAAAACTTGTCATTATTCTTATCACTATGCAGTAGGAAAGTGGTTAAAATAAATACATATCAATATTCTCTCCTTTTCAGATAACACAACTATTATCTCCTCTCTAGGTAACACCCTCTTTATCTCCTATAAATATTTTGTGTTGTGGTGCAAATGAAGGAGTTGAACAGGGTGAAAGAGAGCATAAGTCTCTAAGAGAGGAGGAAAAAGAGATTGAGTCTGAAAACAACTTAGGCTTAGAATTTGATTTGACACAATTTTTAGAAATGAATATAGGATGCAGTTGTGATTCTAACATATGCACTATATATGTTGAAATTAATTCTTGTATAAACTCAATGTCACTTGAAAGTGCATACTTTCCTCTTGTTGCTGATGATTTTGGTTATGAACATATTGTTTCCATTGATTTTTCTGATAATGTACATGCTTCTACCCAAATTGAGGAACTCTCTAAAGTTCAAGATAATAAGGATTTTTCTGATATACATGGAATTGATTCTCCTATTTGTATTTGTAATGCTTTAAATGATGATTTTTTAGTTGGTTTTCCTTATTGTGTTTCTGATCATGCATTCACTAATAAGCACACTGATTTAAATCGTAGTGATTCTTTTGATTCTCTTCTTGATAGAACATTGGACCTATTGAGTTTGTGAAAGCTATTATTGAAAAATCTGTTGATGATGTTGATGAATTAATTGCTGAATATTTTATTGAAATACCTATTATTGCTAAGAATTTTGATGATAAACTTGCTATTGTTAGTGAACATGTTCTTAACTCTGCTATCACATGTTTTGATTTTATTAAAGTTGATGATGTTCATGCTAAGATTTCTGAATTTTATGCTAACAGACATCCAGTTTTTACTCATTTTGCAGGTGAAGAGATATTGTCACAACAACTTGATCAGCAGCTACTGTCATACAAATTGATGATACTCATGTTGTCCCTATTGTTATATGTGATGCGTATGCTGATTTTGGTGTAACTAGGACCGATGCATATCCCTCCCCTTGATTAGAGACTCATAGGAAGTTGTTACATTTTGAAGAGAAATTTCTCAATGCATTTGTACCTAAGTTTGACATAATTATTGATCATGAGATGACTACGCTTTGAATTTTAATTTCAGTCTTTGTTGATATTAATAGAATTTTCATATTTTCTTTAGTTAGTATAGTTAGAAGTAGTAAATATTGTACGATGCATAGTGTAAAAAATGAATTGTACTATACAAAATTAAAGAAAATTAATTTTGACATTTGGCCAGATTAATTTAGATGCCATGTTTTCATTAGAGTAGTTTTCTTTTCTTAGACAGCTTAATTTTCTTCATGTTTACTTTTGTAATTTTGAGTGTTATTAAGATTAGTTTTGTTTTCTTTACTTCTTTTTCTAATAGTGGTTACATTGTTAGTTTTGTTTTAGAGTTAGTATTTTTCTTTGAACCTATACTACCAATATTGTTGTTGTTATGCTTACTAATGAAAAATATCATACTTGTGCAGATTTTGATTTTCAAGTGTTGTGTTCTTAAACAAGCTTTATGAAACCTGTGATTGAGGAAGAGTAGAACAATGAATTTGATTTTTCAACTGCAGCAGTTAGAGGAGGATTTCTAAATCGGGTTTTTTCTATTTTGCTTCAACTTTACCATATTGAGGAAAATGTTTGTCTTAAGTGTAGGGGAAGGATTTTAGTTTTTGTTTCCAAGTCCAGTTTTAGTTTCTATTTGTTGTTTTGAAGTCATTTGCTGTTTTAGTTTTTAAATTTTTAGTTTGTTAGTTTCAATCTTGTTTTTAGGATGTTACAACTAGTGTTTGGTTTAATTTTGCATATTTTTCTACTTGTTGTTCTCTTGAATTACATTTGATATTTTCCAATCATGTTTGTTGTTTTTATACTAGTTTTGTTATTGTTTTAGATTCTGCATTGAGATTCTATTTTGCTATTTTGATTCTTAGTTGTGATTAGTTTCCTTAAGAATGTTTTATTGTTTCTGTTTTGCTGGATTGATTTTTTTTATATGATTTCTTGTTGTTGTTGTTTAGATTCTTAACCTCTACTATTTCAAGTTAGTTTTTTTTTTTGGGATTGATGTTTTTGTTTGTTGCTTTTTAGGTTGTAGTAACTAATTACATATATTGCTCTAGTTGTGTATATTTTTTTCTACTAACTTTTGTCTTTAATAGCTTTGTTGCTTTAGTTTTCATTTGTTGTTCTCTAGTCCTATTTTTTGATTCTGGTGTTTTGAATTTTTAGATTCTCATTTTTTTTGTTAATAAATTATTTTCACTATAGTTTTTCATCCAATAAAATTTGTTTTGAATCATTTGTGAGTAGTTTTCCATTTCATCGGTCTTAGTTTAGAATCTTAAAACTGATTGGTTTATTCATACATAGAGTTTAGTTAGTCTTCCATGAAAAAATTGATTTTTTGGACAATTTTGATAGCATTAACCTTGTGAGATTTGGGCTATTTTCTTTTTATTGTGATTCACTCATCGTTGTAACCATTCTAGAACTTGCATTGACTCTTTTGAAGTTGTTTGTTTTATATGCACTCTTGAGATGATCTAGGTCATTTTTATTTTTCAACCAGTTAGCCAAACTGCCTACCTTGCATCATTTTCCATTGAACCCCTGTTTGAGCCTTATTGACCTTTTCTTGATGATTTTTAGCTCATTACAAGCCTTGAAGCCTGAAAAACCATGATAATCCTGATCTGAAAATTTTTAAAGAGTTGTGGAATTGTCTTGGGAAATGGTTTAGAAGATAAGTGTCGGGGTTATATTGTAAGCTGATTGAGAAATTTTGAAAAAGTGTTGATATAAAAAAAATAACAGTGAGAAAAGTAGTTTGGTATTTGTGATTATAGATTGAGAAAAAAAAGTCAAGAAAGAGACATGAGAAAAAAAAAATTTGTGGCCTGAATTGAAAAAAAAAATGAAACATAAACAAATGAATGTGATTTTGAGCTGAGATGAGGTATCCTTCAACTTATTCTTTGAAAACCATTTCCCCATGGTTCTTTAATTTTTCTAGGTTTTAAGCTCTACATCCTTTTATTTCCCACCCTAACCTTGGCCACATTACAAGCCTTAGAAAAATTCCTTTTGATCTTGACTGCATGTGGAGTGAGCAGTGGAATTTCATGGCTTTTCAAGCCTATGGTAATGGTTATGATTGTGAAGTGTTGAGTTGAAACACTATACCTAAACAGTTGAGAGAATAAGTGAAACACTTACCGTGAGGTGATTAATAGAGTTGTTCCAAGATTAAGTTTGATTGAAATTCTTGCAAAATTTGATGTGTGAATTAGGTGCTTGAAGGTTGAGAGATTTAAGATTAGGATTGATAGAAATTTTGTTTTACTCACTGTTTTTTGTATGTTGAATTTTCTGCAGTTTTATAAAATTGTTTTTGTTTAGTTTTCTTTTCTAATTTTTGCTTGGAAGTGCAAAAAAGTCTAAGTGTAGGGGTATGATATCACTTGTTTAATCCACATTTTCTTGGTCTAATTGCATATTCTAAGTATTATTTTTGTTCTTATTTTTAGTTTTTTATAGAAATTTTTGTGTTTTCATAAAATTTAGATATTTTAGTGAAAACCATATTAATCTTCTATTTTATATAGATATTCTTTTTAATATTCCTAACCCATGCTTTTGTTAAAATTTTCAGGTTCAAAATAAACAATGTAAAAGAAGAAAAGAAAATAAAGATGAAGTTTGCTCGAAGAAGAGAGTATTGGACATATTGGGCATTACATGAAAGATTGAGGGGCATTTTTGGCAATAGAAACTCTGAGAAGTTAAAAGGACAAAATTGAAATTTTAGTGATAAGGGAAACTTAAGTCTGAATATGTATACCTCTTGGATTTTGAAAAACCCATTAGATATAAAACCTACGTAGGGTACAATACAAAAAGACGATATAACTTTTTCTTTACAAGCTCTTCATCTTCATTTTCTCCATGAATCTGTTTCGGTTCATTCTTCAATTGTTTTTCTTTTCTTCTTTGCTTTATTCCAATTCAACTGCCTGCATAATTTCTATTTTCATTTTGTTGTCTTCATTTACAATTTATGTTCAAGATGATTGTAAGCTTTCTGGATTCTGCAATTTCAATTAGGGTTTATGTTCTTCACGTTTTTTTTTCTTCTCTTTTCCTTTTACCGTGCTTATTTCAATTATGCATTTTATTGTTTTGATTTGTGGTTCTTTTGTTTTAATTTTCATTTACTCTGAAAAGAAGTTGGCGATTAACAATTCATGAGGTTTTGGTTTCTTTCTTCTTTTGTTCTTTGATTTCTATTCCTTTCTTTCCTGTTAATTTTTTTTTTCTTTTACTCATTTTCTAATTTTTCAGCTTTACTATTTGGCTTTCTTTTTACAAAGCTTATCTCATTCAACTCAACTTTTCTTTACAGTTCTTGCTTAAAATTCTGCTTTACAATTGTTGTTTCAATTTCAATACCGCCAATCCTTTTTTTTTTTTTTATTTTTTCTAGAAAAGAAAATCTTTCAGTGAAATCAATAGGTTTGTGTTTTCTTGGATTTGACCTAGGTTGATCATATGCTATAGTAGGAAAACTTAGTTATATTTTGAAAATCGGACACCACTAAATGGTTTACCAAATATTAAACTTAATTTTGTTATCATCAAAACAACTTTCATAATGAATGTCAAGCATGCGACTACAATGACTCAATAACCCTAAGTAATGTCAAGTAAACTGAAGTAATTCATCACTGATTTTAAATTGATTTTTTAATTAAATCAATTTTGTGTCAACGAAGCTAACACTAATGCATTTTTTTTCTAAATTTAGTTAACTTTGCATTAGCTAAGCTGATGCTAAATTATTTTTAATATTAATTTAATTTGTGTCAGTGTGGTCAAATCTTAGGACAATAATATCAAAAAGAAAGTTTCTTATGTAACGCCTTCATCTTCAACAAAAGTACAACATAAAAAAATAGAGAAAAATCAAAATTTTAGTGAAGGAATAAGATGAATTTGAATGAAGGAAATAGGTGTAAGTGAAGGATATGAGTGTAAATAAAGGGGATAGATGAAGATGAAGGAGATAGGTATCGACGAAGGAGATGAGTGTAGATGAAAGAGATGAGTGTGCCTAGATTTATATACAAAAGTGAGAAAGGAAAACTGTGATTGATATAATTTTTCATCTTTAAATATGAACTTTTAACTTAAAAATAATTTATAATTACTATTTGTTTCCACGAAGATGCCTAGATTCATATTATTTAAATTAACACAAATTTAGTTAACTTTAATTTAAATAAATAATTCAATAAATAAAATTAGTGTCAATTTAACCGGAACTCACTTAAATAAATATAAATATTAAAAATAAATAAAATTAATATTAACTAGATGGATGCTAACCATATTTATTTTAATATTTATTTTAATTAATATATCACAAATATTTTAACTTATTAAAAGGCTACAAATAATTAACATTAATTTAAAATGGACTAAACCAACTTTACTTGTGTCTAACATTAAATATACTTTATTAACATCGGCTAAACCAAAGTTAATCCTAACTTAAATATTTTTATTTAATAAAATATTAGTGTCGAGTTAGAATTAGTTAAATTAACTCTATTCTTGTAACGAAGATCAACTTAATTCACATATATGTTTTATATAATATAAAATTGAATTTAAAAATAATCTTATTAGTAATTTTAATTTTAACAAATTAACCTTTTATGGATCGCTAGAATCGTATGTTGGTCTACAAATTAATATTTTCTTACTAGTGTATATGATTGATAAGAGGTGGAATTCATAATAGAGGATAGCAATGTAGAGTTCTGCCTAAATGTTGGGCATGGTGGGGCTGCGGAATTTGCATTCTTAAGGAACAAGTGGCTGTAATTAATTGAAGAGAGAAGGGACTTACCATTGCATTGCTCGTGTTCAATGGGCTGATGCATCCAATCAATTGACTTTTATTAGTAAAAAAAAAAAAAAACTATTCTTACCTAATATAAAATATAGATATAATTTATTTTTGTTAAAATGTTTTTGAAATAGGTTATAAATAAAGTATAAATTAATCTTTGTTTTAAACAATTTTAATAAAAATATTAAATAGGATATAAATGATCAATAGTTTAATTTTATAAACATCAATATTCTAAAAAGAATTAAAACATTAATTATTTCGGAAGGAAAAAATAATAAAAATGATAGGTTTGATAATTACATGTGCGAACACCGTTTGTCTTGATTATATTATAATTTTTATCTAGATCTGGTACAATGAATCCGGTGCATACTTTCTCGCTTGATCTTTCACTAATAAAAGTTGTTTTAAAAATTTAAGTTAGTTTTAAATAAAGCCTAAATTTTGTTTTTCAGTTATTTGTCATGCACATTTATTGATTTTCTTACTGATTGAAATATAAATTCTATTGTGAATTAACCAATACATATCAAATTGTATGACAGAGGGACAATAAATAATTTCAAAAAATACATAAAGGAAAATCAAAAGTGATATTATTTTCGTAAAACCACGACAGAGACTCAATCGTAAACCCGATTTAACTTCTCTTAAATAAGATGATGCTTAAAATGTAATTATAATCATTAATTAAAAATTAAATAATTTAAGTTTTAGTAATTCCATCTTTATATATATATATATATATATATATAGCTATTTATTATAATTATTGGTATTTAATAGTCGATTATTATTATAATACATTATACGATCGACCAAGATATAATTAAATTATATAACAACGGCATATTTTATAACTGATTATGTTATCAAATCATAACAGAGTAACAAAATACAATAAAATGGGTCCAAACTCATTAAGCGTAACAAAATACAACAAAATAGATCCAAACTCATTAAACCTATTGTAACGTTTATAAATACGGACTCAATCATCATTAACAAGGTATTTCTAAACCCTGACCTAATCACCTACACACTCTATCCTAAACTGACTTGAGCATCGGAATGCAGGACCCCTTCCCGGAGTGGAATTTGGAGCACTTGGAGCAACAAGGAAGAAGCAACAGAAGGAGCGATCGAGGAGTAACCACTGAAGATATTGTTGTTGCTGAAGTTAGTCGATCTCTTGTGAGAATATTGTGCCTCCCGCCATGGGGCCGAGATTGGCCTAGTAATAATAGTGACAACCAGAAATCATGGAGACTAGCAGAACAATCAAGGATTTTGGTTTTACCCGATGCTTTATTTTCTTTTTTGTTTACACTGTCTCTATATTGTTTCTGACTTTTGGTTTTTGTTTTCTTTTCTTAATTATGGATGCAGGATCTTTGAGTTCCTTGTAAACCCTCTAGACACAATCACGTTACACTCTGCAGCATCACATTTTGCCCTCTGTGCTTGAAGTCTAGCCATTAGCGCGTTCGTTGTAGCCAACCACTATTGCGAGAGACATTGGCCTTGGCTTCCTGTCGTAACTGCTGCGGCAATCAGAGATTGATTAAGGAGGTTGCAATCAAATTTATTGAGAATTAGTTTGGTGTTCCTATTCATGAAATTTTTAAAGACATAATCATGGCATCGTCCACTCTCTCCGCTTTTTTCTCATTCTGGTGTACTAATGGGCAAAAAAAAATTTATTTACCAAGATGGGTAAGTTCTGCCAAATAGATTAGATTTCAAATTAATGAACTCTTCCACCTAAGCATGATTTTAGGCTGGTTAACTATAAGCAATATGTTGACTTCAATTAAAGACATTAATTAAAATCGTTTCTCTCTCCGCAATCATCTTTTAATTATTTGACACTATGTTTGTTAACAATTAACAAAAAATTAAAGCATACAAATTTATTTTAAATTAAAACAAAATAATATAATGATAATAATAATAAGAATAATTTTAATTAAATTCATACAAATTTAATATTATTGTTTGACTCACCATTCTGCTTGTGCTTCATTGGGAAGTCATCCTATTTATTACTGTTCCTATTTATTATTGTTTGTTCTGATTTCCTTCGATATTAACATTGACATGGACCTATTGTGTACCTTAAGATTGTTGTAAAATTAACTTGTCAATAACATTATTTTTCTATGCTAGTGCCATGTCTTGTGAAATTGGTTTTTGTGGCTTCTAATGTTTGGCTTCTTTTTCTGATCTTGGGATAAAGGTGCTTCCACGACACTAGGAGGTCTTCTGAACCAATGTCTAAAGCCCTGATCATTTAACACTTTTCTGAAAAGATTTTTGGTACTTCAACCATTGTAAGCTTTGATCAAAAATGAAGATTTTAAGAAATAAATATGAAACTGATTGATGGGCATTCTCTGCCAAAGTTCAATATTATTGGTGCCATGGAATGATCCAAGCCTTGTTAGACTAAACCTGAACGTGATGCAAGCTGGGAATCTCTGTCATAGGGAGAACACAATTATACCCGTGGGAAGAATTCTTCGATATACCTGTATTCCTAGTGAACCTCCCCTTGTTGTAGATAAAGCTCTATCGGATCCTTCTTGACCCTCAAATGGCGAAGTTGCTTTAAAGATTTGTAGGTCACTATGCTACTTCAGTTATGAATGACTATACTCCTATAAGCTCAATAGGTGGACCGCAATTAATTGAATCCACTCAAGATCATGATGTGGTGCTTTTGGCTTTAGTAGCTTTAGCCGACACTACAACAAAAATCACTGATAGTGACCCAAAAATCGGTCACTAAATGATCAAAATTGGTCACTGATTAAAACAATGACTGATTTAGTGACTAAACACATCAATCGCTATTTTATTGGTCGATGATGTATAGTGACCAATTTTGTTACAGAATTTGTGACTGATTCTATGACCAAATCTGTGACCGATTCTGTGACTGAATCTGTGACCAAATCTGTGACCGAATCTGTGACCGAATCTGTGATTGATTCTGTGACCGATTCTGTGAGCGAATCTGTGACCGATTCTGTGACCGAATCAATGACTGAATGTGTGACCGATTTTTTCGGTCACTAAGAGTGACCGATTTTTCAGTCATTGATTTGGTCATCGATAGTGACCGATTTTTTCGGTCACTAATTTCAGTCACTATTTAGTAATTTTCTAGTAGTGCAAACACAACCTGTAAGTGGAAGTGGCTTCGGTGGCACTGAGCCTGTCTCAATGACACATGTATTTTCGGTATCACTGTCACTCCATTTGCATCACCATTCGTTGGGAATCCAACATAATCAGTGCATCATTTAGCACACGAACCAATTCCTTAGATAATTTCCCTTAATATTTTTATTTTCGAAATATGATTTATCTTATTTCAATAATTGACTGTTAGAAACTTGTCATTATTATTTTACAATAACACATTTATTCTTTAAAAAAGTTTATATGCAATACTCTAGACAAATTTTCAGTATCTTGTGCTTTAAAAACTCTGGATCTAAATAGCTTACCGTCAGCTGAGCTAGGATTAAAGAAATCACTAATTTGGTTGGGTGCAGTAACAACTTTCATCTCATTCTGTCTTTGCCTCTCCCACTTAACAACTAATCCAGCAAGTTCAATGGCAAGTCGTTTATCTATTCACTCATCTAGATCTTTAAATCCATTGTTCATGCATCCAACAAACCCTAGCTCGGGCAACACAAGAGACAATCTCACAGATAATATCCCGAATCTTTTTATTTTTCAAAAAATGCCTTATCTTATTTCAATAGTTGACGTTTAGAAGTTTGTTATTATTATGTTCAAAATAACACATTTAGTCTATGCAGACTCTTCTTAATTTGGTTTTCATAGGGAACTTATACGTATCACACACATCTCCATTACCTATTGAAACTATGGAGCTCATGCCTCATGGTTAACATGGCCAAGATCACCTCAAACCAAGCTCTTTGCAAGGTCCAATAACCATTTCGGTCTTCACTTCAAAACCCAATCTAAAGCAAATAGGAAATTGGTACAAGGGCTGACAACCATATCAGTCTTCACTCGCAACTGTAAGATTCAACTCATAAATCAACTTTCAAACTAGAAAGCCACCAACACCTCATGTGAATCGACCTGTGAGGTGTATAATCTATTAGCTTTCAACCTATAAAGCCACCAAAACCTCACGTGAACTGACCATGAGGTGTATAATCTATCAGCAGCTTTCAGCCTAGAAAGCCATATTTCAGCTTATCACAGCTTCTCAACTTATCTCAACTTCTCAGCTTATCTCGGCTTCTCTCAACTTCTCAACTTATCTCAACTTCTCAGCTTCTCAACTGCTCAGTTTATCAGCTTATCAACTTATCAACTTCTCAGCTTCTCAACTTATTAGCTTACCAGTTTATCTCAACTTATCAGCGTTTATCAGTTTATCTCAGCTTATCAACACTTATCAGTTTATCTCAGCTTATCAGCTTATATTATCTCAGCTTATATCAACTTATGGTAGCTTATCTCAACTTATCAGCTCATCTCAGCTTATCAGCTTATATTATCTCGGCTTATATTAACTTATATCAGCTTATTTCAGCTTTATTAGCTTATCTCGGCTTATAAGCTTGTATCAGCTTCTCAGCGTCACACCTACGGAGCCAACCGTGAGGTGTATGATTACAACTTTTAACAATTCAGATAAAGCGAGTTGTCACATCACACTCGGAAAAGAAAACATGCGCAATTCAAGAAAAGGCACAGGTAAATCCACCTTTAACACTTGTTTTCAGACGGCAAGCGCGACAAATCTAATCATTACTTACTCGATACTAAATCCTCTTCGGCTGTTACTCGCACTCGAGGACTTGAGAGGCCTATATACTATACGGTTGACCAAGACACAACCAAATTATAATAACAACTGAATATCTTATAACTAATTTTGTTATAAAATCATAACAGAGTAACAAAATATAACAGAATGGGCCCAAACTCATTAAGCCCACTTGGAGCAGCAACGAAGAAGCAACAACGATCGAGGAGTAATAACTGAAGATATTATTGTTGCTGGAACCAACCGGTCTCTTGCGAGAACAGTTATAATCATGCTTTATTTTTGTAAACAACAATTTTTGTGTGTGAAAAGATTAAAATTCAAATAAACGTTATATATATAACAAAAAAAACTATTTATATATTCATTGTTATACATACTATTAATTGTAGTAATTACACAAATTTTTGCTGAAATTTAAAGAAATTATATTTGTACTCCTTCTGTCATTTGACCAAACATATAGCCCGCTTTCAATAAACAACATGGTAATATTTAATTTAAAAAATTGTAATTTAAAAATATATTTTTAATATTTCCTTTCTATCCTTGCTAAGTTAATGATAATATTTTAAATTCTAGACCTAAATCCGAACCTTAAACTGTAAAAAGTTAACCTAAGCTTATTGCTAAAAATTATCATTAAAAAATTATACAAACCTACGGTAAATTTTAGAGGTTGAGTAAGCGTGTGAGGTACCATCTCACTAATAGTTATATTACAAATAATTATCACAAAACGTATATCTAATTTACCATCTTTTCAGTTTATTTCTACTAAAATATATCCTTTTTAATTATAATTTGTTTATGTATAACATATAACGATTACAATTTGAAAACCAACATACAAGCACATAAAATAAGAATATCTTAAATTTCGTACCATACTTATATATATAGATACACATTCACTTAATTTATTAAATATATATAAAAAAAATCCTTGTCGAACTCTTAATCCGCTGATTACATTTCATGTTATGTTATAAATAATTTCATGTCAATATAAAAAATACTTAACACAGGCTTTATTTTGAAAAGATATATATAATATGTATTAGATTAAAAGGCATTCAACTGTATTTAAGTTGTTTCACACAATAGAATTAGTTGATAAGAATGCATTTAGTCGTGCATGTGACATGGTAAATTCTTATAACTTATTACATATAACTTTTTTTTACATTGTAAAATAGATTATTTAAATTTCCTTCCACTCTTATCATTTGATATTTTTTTTTATGTGAATTCAACATAAGATATTTTTTTAAAAAATTTAAAACAACCTTTCAACGTACTATTTCCTTTTTAAAAATAACTATGTTTACAATATAAAACATATTACATCACAATCTTAACATCATATAATCTTATTCATATATATTTCAATTCAAATTAAACATTAATAAATTTTGAATTGATTACTCGTCATATTTATAATAATATTGAAATATAATATAATAATAAAATATATTAATTCAGTAATAAAATAATTTTAATTCATTATTCATTACCATTGTGATTGCTCCGCAAATTAAGCATATATTTAAATTGGCTTAATCACTATTTTTTCTTGCTTAGCAACCATTCTATTCACTCAGTCACTTCACCTAGTGAGAAAAATAGTTGTAAGGAAATCATAACCCTTATTGTAAGTTGCCATAAAAAAACCTTTTATTGTACAAATTTGAATCTTATGTATGTGTAATGAAGAATATTCTCTGTGATAATTATTGCTGTGGGACTGTTTTCAACTATAATTTTAATGATGACTATTTTAATTTAGTTTGTAACTGTGAAGTGGGGCCATTTTCTGTGTTATTGATTGGTGACCAAAGAGAAATACAACTTGACTAACATTTGTGGGTATATACTACAATCCTAAAATGCATATTTAATGAACAATGAGTTACATAGTGATCTTGACCTTGAAAATATGGATATTTTAGTATATTTTTTTTAAAATTCTTTTGATGAAAAATATGAATTCTAGTCATTTTGGAATATTTGATTTACATCATACTGTCATCAAGCCTAGAAGAATTGAAGGAATTGCACCTTGTTTTCCTTTTACCCTTTGATTTATGTAGTGACAGGGGTAAACGTTAGGAAACGTTATATAATTAACTCTATTAATTATTGGAAACAAAACTTGTAAAACAAAATGCTATATATATATATATATATATATATATATATATATATATATATATATATATATATATATATATAATTATTCATGTGATTTATCAAGAATAATTTGAAAATAAAATTGAAAACGCGAATGAAAAAATATAAAAAATACAAACAATTTTTTAATGCTAATTAAGAATGATAGTCGTAAGCCCTAACTTAAAGCTAAGTTGGGTACTGACTTTCTATTTATAAGGAACATTTCATACAAAGTTGTTGGCATATCTTTAATGGCCATAGCTTTCATATGTGGTGATGTTTTGTCCCTTTGGAAAGGAAGTGTTGTGTTGATGATGAGTTTGTCTGTTATATCTCAAATTCAAAAAGACAAAAGCAACACTGAACCATACATAAACACGTTCCACATCAATGAATGATGATGAAAATTGGTTGTGGAAATCCTACTCCGCAAACAAACATAGAAGTGTCGTCACAATGCTCAAAAGCCTATATTCTTATTTGTGGAAAACCTACAATGTTGAAAGCCATTTATTTTTTTTATCTTTCCTCCCTCACTAAAAAGTCTATGAATTGATCATGATATTGATACATTTAGTTTAATGTTCTTATTAGCCCACCCAAACAGCTTTTGATACTATATAAAAAAAAAGTTATATTCTAAAAGCATGTTATAAACTATTTTTTTAAACAGTAATAACAAAAAAAGAATAACACAATTTTTATAATATATATATATATATATATATATATATATATATATATATATATATATATATATATATATATTAAAACATTTAAAATGTATGATTGTTTATCTCACATTTGTAAGCTTTAGGCTCTAACATAATAAAAGATATTCACTTAAATATATTTATTAAATGATAAACATTTAATTTATAAGTTTGAAATTGATAAGTTATTTTACAAGATTATAAGTATATGCTAATTAGTAAATGTAAAATAACATAAAAAGATATAATTACATAAATTTTATTATATAAATAATTTTTTTAAAATAAAAATATATTATTATGTAATTATAATTTTATATATTTTAAACAAATAAATTCTTATTAAATTTTGTAGTATTTCTATTTTTTAAAAAGTTGTATAATTTTTTTTTATTTAAACAAATTATTTTATTTAAATAAGTAGAGGTAATGAGTATTAATCAACTTAATTATTATTTTTAAAAATTTAAATTTTTTATTTTTCACTTCAAACTACTATTACATAATTTTTTTTTTAAATTTTCACATGATGAAAAATTGGTTACTTCAATTTACAATGTTATGTTTTTTTAATTTGAACTACATAAAAATTAAAAGATATAAATGCTAAAAATATTATAATAATTAATGATTTTATAAAAATTAAAATAAACGATGATAAGTAAAAAATAAATAAATAAATAGGATAACAATAATATGCTTTAAATATAACAATGTCAATGAAAAAGAATTAAATAAACTACATATTAAACACAATCTCAAGTAATTTGTAGTTTATAAATTAGAAATTCTGAAGATAAACTACTTTAAAGTACTTACTAAGATTTTCGTATTAGTTAAACTAATTTATAAATTAGTTAAATAAATAATAAATTATTTTAATTTAAACCCAATGTCTTATATAAGGAATGAGCGTTTAAGAGTATAAATTGCTGAATTGTTTATAAATTACAATATCATAATAAATTATCTAAACTGTGTCTTATTATAGGGTATGAATAAGAAATAGAACACAATTGTTTATAGAAACTCGTTCAAAATTCTTTTATAATGTCAACCAATTTTTTATACATAATTATTTAATCCGATGAAAGGTATCTAATAAAAAAAATTAAAAAATGTACTTCTAATTTAAACATTCTCCTTTCTTCTTTTTTTTATTCTCCTTCTGAAAATAACTATTTTATTAATTAAAAGTTTATCGGTTATGTTATGAGATCTTAACTATGACACTTCAAAATCCATCAGTATCTTCTACAAATGAAATAAAAAGAGTTGAAACCTATATTATGAAAAAGATTAAATCTAATACAATTAAGTAAAATAGAATATCAAACACACTCAATCCTATTTTTCTTATCTAAATTAGTTAATACACAACTATTACCCTTCTAAAAAAATGAGTCACTCTAAAATCTATAATAACACAAATTCCAAAAAATAATATGATTCGAACAAAAAGCTCAACAAAGTAAAGAAAAGTCAACTCCAACCAAAGTTTTTTAAAATCCTTCAATTGATAATATTCAATAGCAAGATTAACACCTATGACTTTAGCACAAAGAACATGTTGAATATCTAAGAAAGTAAAAAAAAAAAAAAAAGAAACTATCCAAAAACTTCCCAAGACTGGTCCTGAAAATATTTTCACAAGCTATAAAAATATGAGTACCTTTAACAGCTCCATCTGTAACACACAAATATTATATATATATATATATATATATATATATATATATATTTTTTAT
>Ga0209489_104706_pt1 | contig 24783 bp, 14 predicted proteins | sample SiratrowhiteBW_FD_187527 | JGI IMG/M metagenome (GOLD analysis project Ga0209489, IMG submission 187527) | Root nodule microbial communities of legume samples collected from California, USA - Siratro white BW (SPAdes) (version 2) | ecosystem: Host-associated > Plants > Roots > Nodule | place...
TATATATATATATATATATATATATATATATATATATATATATATATATAAAGTTTTTAATGTCTTCAAATGGGTAGATCTATAGTATATGATTGATTCAACTTAATTAGTTTTCTATAGAAAAATGTATACATTTTAACCTGTCATTTTCTTATACGTATAATTGTTTCCTATTTGAATATGTTTAGGGTTTTGGCAGTGATGGAATATTTGCATGTGAAAAACAAATTATGCGAAAATGTTAAGCTGTAAAAGGCTAAAATATGGTGATGAGTGTTGATCTGAGATATCATTGGAGTTCGAACTGGATAATGACAAAACCCTTTTTGTTTGGTTTTGCAAAGAGTAACAAAACAAGTATATTTACAAAGATTAAGGCTTCTAGGCCTTAAAAACTAGGTTATATGTTCATGTCCTTGAGCTGGGATTTGTGCTCTGGGATTGTTTGATACACTAGCACGGGTCACTGTTGTATGTCACGTCAAAAAATAGTGCAGTGCTACCATCAAATGCAGCTGAAGACTTTGCAAGAAAAGGAAAAAGTGGTTGTGTACAATAAGGTGGTGATAGAAGGTAGCTACCACATATACAAATCACAAAGGTTAGTTTCAGGAACTTATTTGGGTGGTTTTTGGTTTGGTTTATATGCTTTTAGGGACCAAGAAAAAAAAACCTTTAGAAACGTTAAAAGTTAAAAACTGATTCTAGTACAATGATGTTCCTCCTGTGCATGGCAGAAATGGTGTTTGTTTTTGTTGAAACATATTGTAGTGAAACATATGGACTCAATTTTTGAACACATTCACATGGAAAGTAACTTACCAAGCTGAAGTTTATTCACCCCATTTTTGGTTGGAAAAATGAGAGATGAAAAGCTGAATAGTGAAAGTGATAGGTAAGGGTGCAATAGAGGGGGGAAAGAGTGAAAAAGAAAATAAAGTTGAGATGATATGGAAGAAAAAAGTGAATGAATGTTTGGAATTTTACTATTTTTTTAAATCATGTGAATGTGCTTAGAGGAGGAAGTATTCATGGTCCATATACCTGCTTAATTGTATAATGATAGTATAAAGTTTTTATCTTCAATCACATTGTTATGAGTATTCTATTTTTTTTTATAGAGACAATATACAATATTATAAACTTTTGAATTAATTACAAAAGGTTATGTTTAAGCTTAAACCACATCTCATGCCCCTTCACATTGTATTTTTGGGTTTGTTTCACAAATCTTTATTATATATATATATATAGAGAGAGAATATACAATATTATAAATTTTTGAAATAATTACAAAAGGTTATGTTTAAGCTTAAACTACATCTCATGCCCCTTTGCATTGTATTTTTGGGTTTGTTTCACAAATCTTTATTATTATATAAATATATATATATATATATATATATATATATATATATATATATATATATATATATGATTCTTAATTATATACATTCCTCTAATTTTATTTTATTTTTATTTTTTTTATCAAGCTCATAGTTTGACCAATTTTAAGATAGAGACAGTTTAAACATAGAACTTATTAAAAACAAATATTACAAATTCTCGGGTCTCACGCATCTTTATTTTATTATTATTTTGCCTATCTATCTATTCATCGTTGTACAGCATCTCCGATCAGAAGTTATAGTTATTCTTCATGTCAACCGATTATTAGCAAGAGCCATTTTTCACATCAATATAAGGGAAAAATGATACTGTCCAATATTATTGAATTTCTTATGATAAAATCGTATGTTTTGTATTTTGTCGTTTACATTGGTGGGGACAATATATTAACTTCATAAATGATACGTATAAGTTTGAATATTTGAAACTTAAGCAAATAAAAACAATTAAAAATAATGTAAAATTTGAAGAACTTAAAATGATATATATATATATATATATACAATTACCCGTACTTGTACCCTTGTTTTATTTTATTGGGCCTGTACTTGTACCCTACTTTTATTTTATTGGCCCCGTACTTGTACCCTTATTTTATTTTATTGAGCCCGTACTTGTACCCTTATTTATTGAAAAACTTTACTGAAAAAATCTCTCTTCCATTTTTTTTTTTCATCCACAAAACACAAACTTAAAGATTTTGAACATTATTGTTTCCAAACCAAGATATGATAAACAGGAAAAACTACATTTGAATGTTACTTTTAAACAAAATATTTTTCCTAAAAAAACTGCTTTGGTCGAACTCACTGATATTTATATTGACTTTTGCTTTTATGTATTCATAAGTGTGTGAAATGATTTGAAAATTAATATTAAATTGAAATCAAGTTTAAATTTTAATTTACTTAAATATGCATTTAAAGTTTGTATGTGAGTTTGGTTTAGATTTTCGTTGAGGATGATAATTACGTTTAAGTTAGAGAGGTGAGAAAAGAAGTTTTGAGTGGTGCATATAGTATAATAGTTTAGACTTTTATAACCTACCTTTACCTTCATTCTTCTTCTTTCACTCTCTTTCAATTCTCCTTTTTCCTCTCAACATAAAGATTGAAACTCTATTCCCCTTCCGTTGTGATCTTTCATCTTGAGTTTTGCTTTCGGTAATCATCTTTCTTTTTTCTTCAAATTTCATTTTTTATTCTGGGAGGTATATGCATGCATGCTTAAGATTATTAGGGAAAAGAGTTTTGTGAGTTTGAACGTAATTGTGGGGTGTTTGATGGATAGTATTAAGATCCTTTAGGTGATTAAGAAATTCTTTGGAATTTCTTGGTTCTTTCTCTACTTTAAGTTCTAGTTTTCTTAGACTACAAGGAATGTTTAAGGTAATTTGAGTTATGAGTGATGATGATATGATGGTCTCTCCAGTTTGGAACCTTGCATGTGAAAAATATGGAATATATATATATATATATATATATATAATTGGTAAATTATTGATGTGTTTGATCTTTAGAGTTCATAATTTGGATATGATGCTTTAGGATTGAATAGTTGTTTAATGCCTAAGTTTTTATCTAAATTATGTTAGATTGAGGCTTGTATTCTGAATTTGATTTTGGTAGTTTAATTTATTTGGTTTACACTTGTTTAACAAGGTAACACAGTAAACTTTAAATTTGACAATTTCTTTGTTTTAATAATGCTTTGGAAACATTTGGGTTTAAATTAGAAATTTGAAATTGTTGGATGGACTGGTTATGTAACGTCATAACTACTAAATTAATAAATTAATTTATAAATTAAAATAAATTAATCATCCATTGTTTTAAATTTAATCAAAAATTTATTTTCAAAAATAAAATATACCACTTCTATATATATATTCATAATACTTCCTATAAACAAACTAGTCAACAGATATAATATAATCGATTAAAGTGAATAGTCATTGCAAGAATTATGAGTGAACAAGACTTATTAAAGATGTTGCAAGAATTATGAATATAATGGAAACAAGACCTATTAAGGATGTTGTAGTTGATCCGTGAGAAAGAATTATGAAAGATGATTATTATTTTCTAAAAGTTAATTAAATATTATTTTGGACATCTACACTCAATTGTAAATAGGGAAACATGACTTGAATTATGTCACGAAACTTTCTGAAATATGGTGAGGTCATTTATATACGTGTGTAAGAGAGAGAGGATTTTTCATCAGTTTTATTAAAAAATAGAAACAATAAAAAGTAAGGAAGTAAGACAAATACCATATAAATAAATTAGATAATATAAAAATAAATAAATGTATATATATAATTTCACATTTTTATTTATTAAGATTTAATTATTTTAAGTGAAATTTAAATTATTTTCAACTAATTGGGATAAATGAGATTAACCAAGATTAACAAAAATATGCTAGATTATGTTATCTTATTTAAGTTTTACTCATTTAAATCTTCATTATTAAACTTCTAGTTACAAATTAATTTAAATTTCATAAACATATATTTATTTACATATTAAAATAAATTATGAAATTAATTTCCTATTTTATTATTAAGTATATGCATTACACGTGTATTATATCAATATATATATATATATATATATATATATATGTTTATTTATAAAGAATATACTTTTAATTAATAATTTATTTGTAATATGCATTTAATTAAAATGATTTTTTACATACATTTTTACCAAGTAATATTTAAGAATATCATGTTAAGAATGAGTTGGTAACAAAAGATTTTAGCTAAATGGAGATGTTATATTATAATAAAATCTTCTTACTTATCGTAAATCACTATTTGATAAGTCAAATGTCAATTGCTAACCATTACAATTTGGTGTTGGAACAACTAGACAAAGAGATATTTTTTCTACTTGAAATCTTGAAAGAGACTATATATGTAACAATTTGAGGGATTGGTAAAAGATCAAGGAAAGGTGTGTCTCTTGTAAAAATATGTATATGGTTTGAAACAGAGTCTAAGGCAATCGTACAAGAGATTTAATGATTTTTTAAGAGAGACAGATTCTAGACGAGCAATTATTATAATTGTGTCTATATTTTGAAAAGAGAATAAAGGAATGTGTTGTTCTTATTCTTGTATGTAGACAATATCCTTATATTCAACTATTATAAAAGTGAAATAAAAGAGCTCAAAGAAAAATTAAACTCATAGTTTAAAATGAAGGATCTTGGGTCCTACAAGGCGAATACTTGGAATAGACAAACAGAGAAATCAAATAGTTGGAGAATTGTACCTATCTCAGCATGAATATTTGAAGGTGGTTGAAAGATTTAAGATGCATGAGTCTAAGACAATGGGTACACATTTGGGTCATCACACAAAGCTCTCAATTATCTAAACTTCTAATTCTGAGGAGGTAGGCGAAAGATGAAGATTATTTCATATGCTAATGGAGTAGGGAATATAATGTATGAGATGATGTGTAGTAGACTAGAATTGGCTCATGTAGTTAGCATGTTCATGACAAATTTTGGTTGTGTAAGCTTTGAAGTGGGTGTTGAGATATATAAATTGAGCAGTATTTTTTGGTCATCTGATGAGAAAATATGGAGGGCAGAACCGTTTTGATATGAGAAGGTGAGTGATAAGTTATGAGGTTGATCGCCACAGGATATCCTGATAAGATCAAATTTGGGTTCTTGTAAATTAGAACACCATAAATTTTTAAAGAGAAAAACTCAATTCTATTCCAAAATTCATCTCCCATTACATTTCTGAGTATATCCTTTTATAGGTCAAAATACCTAATTCCTTTTTAGATTCTATATTAATCCTGACATGCCAAAATACCTAAGACCTTTCTAGATTCTATATTAATCCTGACATGCCAAAATACCTACTGGTAATTAATTTTCACTAGTTGCTTCTATTTCCCACTGAATGTATCATTATTTTCCACATGAGAATATGAATGATTCATCTTCTTATAGTTTTCTTTTTCCATTGACCCATTCAACCACTTAATTAAAATACATAATAAAAATTACAAAAAAAAATCCTAAATTATATTTATCCCCTGAAGATCATATCATGTGTATAGACAATCCACTCATAATGGATATGCTACAAATAGGTTTGTAAATGCAGATTATATAGGGAATGTTAATACTAAAAAGTAGCTTTCTGGGTTTCTTTTTACACTATTTGAAACTACAGTTGGTTAGAAAGTCAATTTGCAATCAATGATGACTTCGTCTACTACTTAAGTTGAGTATATCGAGCTCATATAAGGGATGAAAGAGACATTGTAGCTGAAGAGAATGATAGAATAGTTGGGTATTGTGCAAGATTGTCTTACTATACATTGCGATAGTCAAAATGTTATACATCTAGTTAATCATTAGATATACTACGAGAGGACCAAATATGTAGATCGTAGATTACACTTCAGGAGAGATCTTGCAGAGTTTGGGATGGTCGAGATTATGAAGGTAGCTCCGAAGGAGAATCCTAGAGAGGTGTTTACAAAGTCCTCGTCAATATCAAGATTTGAATATTGTTAGGAGTGGATTCATTTTCTATTTAAGAATAGAGGAATGCGATGTGAAAACTTCTCCATGATTTGGAGCCAAGATGAAGAATCATGATGATTAACTCTCATCATATGTCTAAAAGTATTATGTTTAAATATATCATGTACCTCATATTAGATTGTGTTTAAACTTAAATGTTTTAATAATTTTTTTGTTATTCTATCTTCTTAGTTTTGCATATAGAAGACTCTCTATCTATGGTAGATACAATAAATGTTATTAGGAAGGAAATATGTGTATAAAACATTTCAATTAAATACAATTAAATTTAATTCTGAAAAACCCTGTTATAAGCTCATCAACTTTATTAGGATAACTTTGATACAATCTTAAGAAGTGAACTTTAAGTCTAACTCAATCTTACAAAACTAACTTGTAAGGTGAGGTTTACACCCATTTATATATTATAAAATGACCTTATTTTTAGTCAATGTGAGATATCTAACATAGAAAACATATTAAATAATTTTTTTCCTTTTAAATGACACTTTTAGACTTTCTCATATTCTTGTTATTCTAAACAGCTAAACTATGATGGGACTAGCAAATAATTGGAACATTTGATTAATATGAATATATTATATGAGTGGATAAAAACTTGTAACAAGTAGATAAAAAGGAGAAAAACATTGGAAACAAGTTTTAGTTAGAATATAATCATGAAATATCCTGCTAAACATAATTTGACATTTTCAGGATCAAATGAAAACATATATAAAGAGATAACAATACTATTTTTTTAGATTAATTGAGATTATCACATAATTTGATTTGATATTTGAAGACCATTTTAGATGCATTTAAAATAGTGAAATTTTGGCATTATCTTGGACATGTTTGTGTTTGTCACTATCTCATCCTAACTCTCGATGCTATGATACATTATTGTGTTAAAGCTATTTCCATTTTTTTTTTTTGGAAATTGTATGCATATATTCAATATTTTGAAGTTCTACAAAATGATGATTTTCTTTTACTATATAATTGTTATTTCAAGGTCAGTCAATCTTACATAATTACTCTAGTTTTTGGGTGGGTGTACCCACTACATGATTCTAACTGGTCTTTCTTCCGTGACTTCATGTTCTTGGTTCTGGGAGGAGTTCCTACAAGTAGTTCAACACTCAAGTTAGTGATCAGTCCAAGTATTTCAAAAAGTTCAATGACTACAATTTTATTACCCTTTGTTCATAAATTATTCTCCTATTTATAGACTTACAATTTATCCAAGACCCAAGTTCATATATACTTAATTATTCTCTTAACCTTGATTTAGGCAGTAATTGTCACATGTCTATTGATTTCAATCTTTTAAGGAACTTGATTTAGACGATACAATAACAATAGATATTCAAATCGTTCAATATCTTAGTTAATACAATAATATTACTAGATCAACTCTCAAATTTTTATCCAATACTTATCGATGTATTCAAATTAAAAATATTAAAACTACTACTAGATTTCAAGGTTCTAAATAATATTTTTTTTTTAAATTACAAAAGTTGTAAGTTGAAAAGTGAAATAGAAAGTTTGATTAATGTATTTAGAGAGTTTTGAGTTTATACTTATTATTTTGTATGATATATTCTATTATGGCGAAAAAAAATTACTATCTAAGTCACTAACTAAAAAATTGATAAAGGTATATTAAAAAAATTGATTTTAAAAACTAATTTATTAGTCTTTAAAATAATAAAATTAGTCACTAACTTAATTAAAGATTAATTTAAAATTTAATAATATAAGTAATTAAAATTTTGGTAGCTAATATTAAATATAAATTATTTTAACTTAACTGATAATTAAATTTAATAATTTATTTTATTTTATAGTTATTTAGCAACTAAAATCTAATTTAATATTTATTTTCATCATAATAATTATTTTATTAATAGTTAAAATTGGTGATTAAATAAATTTTTATTGTTGTAATGAATATTGCTCTGAATGTTGACTCTGTACTTCCAATAAAACGTCATGCTATTATAATAAAAAAAATATAAAAATAACCAAAATGAATAAATTTAATTAATTGATGAGTCATTTAAAATAAGTTATTGTAGTTGTTCTACATACGGTAATTACATCTTAAAAAAAATTGAGCGATTAAAATGATTTGAATGTATTTTTAGATTTTATTATTATTGAAATAAGTTATAGTTATTAGAAGATAACGAGTTAATAAAATATTGTTTCAATGCTTTACTCTACTTTTTCTCATGATAATCTATCACGTGTTGAATTTATCTGAATTGAAATTATTAAAATGACTTTGATCCATGAGTTAACGACATCTATTCAAGTTATTCAAGTTTTAGAAAGTTGCTTATTGTAAATCAAAATATTTTGCATCTAGGAATGTGTAGAAACCATTTTTATGATTCATATGTTTATGCTATTCTAAAGATGAGGTGATAAGTTTACACACGGAAGAAAAGATAACACGTGCTTATAAGTTTACACATGAAAAAGAAAAATCCACATAAAAAAAGAAAAGAAAAAGAAAGATAACGCCTGTCTTCTAAATTTGTTGAAAACTTATGATTTACTAAAATGATAAAAATATATGTTTTAAAAAAAATATTTTCTATAAAAAGAAAAAAAAAAACATGTTTATATTTTAAAACATATAAAGATAAGAATTTATGAAGTTTGCCTCTCAGTTATGAGAGTATTTTTTGAAGAAACAATGAAGAGTATGTACTAAATGTATTTAATAAAAATTAACTTAAATATGATCATTTATTGTTTAGTTAATAATCTGTTTATCAAGTTATTCTTTACCACCATTTATAAGTTTGAAGTAAATTATAAATTTAACTATTTTTAATTGAGATTGTACTTAAAAATTATTAAAATACTTTTTTATATATATTCTTACTTAACTATTACGTGACTTAATTTTTTTTAATATGACTACATAATTATTACTTTTGCTTTGTGCTCTCTAGTTTATTAACTAACTTATTTTCTCTCTAATTTTCTAAAACTTGTACCAGTTGACGACTAAATTTGAAAAATAAATAAAAGAAAAAGATATAAGTTAATCAACAAGTTCTAAACCCTAAAATAGAAATAATAAATATGTGAATTCATTAATAGTAAATTTTAACAGTAGAAATATTTTAAATAATTAATAAAATAAAATTTGTAATAAAGAATGAATTGAAATTACCAAAATGTATAATTAACTAAAATTAGAGTCATTATTTACTTGAGAAAATTGCATGTATTTTCTCTGCAAAGAATCTTCAACATTTTAATTTCTTTATTTGGTTTTTGTGTTTTCTTTTTCATGTTATCGGTGGAATCAATAGTTCTTTAACAATGTTTGGTAGCCCTAGGTAGGTGAAAGTATTAGTAAGTTAGTAACTCCCCTGTCCTTTTTGCTGTCTTTTTTGCTAATGCTTAATAAAGAGTATGTACCAATTTCTCATGATTAGACATAAAGTAGTAATGACCCTAAAACCATAATAATTCTGTGACTGTAATGAAAAGGTTCTATACGATGGAGTATGGACCATTTACATTACATGCATACACCAACAAATTGACATTGATATTTTTCATTTATGACATCTTTCCTAACACATAGGCATGCAAGTTAGTCTTGAATCATTAATATCGTATTTTAGAAGCAATTTTAATTGTTTTTATACATGTGAAAATGACAGTGAAAAAGAGGTCAAAGAATATAAGATATTTTTATTCAATTATTATAAATCTACGTCTAGTTTTGTTTAATCAATATGAGATGGATTCTTTACAAACTCTTTATTATGAAAAATATGTAACACATTAAAAGTTATAAAGTTTCTTGAAAACCTTTAAAGAAACAAAACCAGGTGTGGAAACGTATTAAACCACCACATAAACCTAGGTGTAAACATAATACAACAAAGGATGGGTCATAACTAATTTTTAACAAAGTACAAGAAAAAAAAAACACTTATATTAGAGAACTTGATGTATAATCTTAAGAAAAAAATTCCAAGCTTTTTTCTGTTAGGTGTGTAAATTCGATTCTTTTCTCCTTCTTTATATTTTCTTTGAAAGAACAGTCTATTACTTTATTATTTTTAAATGAATATAGAAACTTATAGAAAAAATGAATTAATCGATTATTTTTAATAATAAATTATTATACATAAAAGTGTCATATTTTAAAACATATTAAATAATTGATTATATTTTGATATAATCCATTATTTATTTATAATAAGATGATTAATTGTCTAGGTGTATCATTTTTTTCAAGACTAACCATTTCAACATAATTGAATCTACTCTTTCTTAATTGAATAAATTGTTAGTGTTCACTTTCTGATATTTTAAAAAAAAAACTTAAACTTTCTCCTTAACATCAAATTCAATAAAATAATTAAGAGCGTCTATAGTTAGTTCGGTGTGTCTTATAAAATTTGTGATAATTGTATTATTCTTGTATTATTTTTCCTTTTTTAAAGCTCCTTCTAATGTGTGTAACCAGATTATAATTGCAAGCTAAATTTCTGTGGGTGGAGTTCTGAGGACAGAAAAATAATGTGGGTTAGTTCGGAGAATGTATGTCGGCCAGAGGAGGCAGGTGGGTTAGGTATTAAGGACATTAGCATATTCAATGAAGCCTTCTTGTTAGTGGAAGTGCTGACTTGGGGGCAAGAGTAGGTTCTATAGAGAGAGGTTTTAGAATCACGATATGGGACTTGGACGGAGTTGGATATAACGCAGTGAACCCAAAACAATCATGGTGGTGGCGTGATCTAGCAAAAGTGTGTGGTAGGAGATCTTTAGATAATTGGTTTGATAGTAATAATAAGTGGATTATGGGGGATGGCAGAAGAGTGAAGTTTTGGGAGGATGCCTGGGAGGATGACAAACCATTAAGAGATAAATTTTTGAGACTCTTCTCCATTTCAGAATGCAAGGATAGGGTGGTGGCAGAGGTAGGGATTAGGGAGCAAGAGAATTCCATGGACATTAATAAGTGGAACTTAGTTTGGAGAAGAGACCGATTTGAATGGGAAAAAATGTTGGAAGAGCAGTTGATAAATTGTATCTCAGAAGTACAACAGAGAAATGGGTGTCAGAATGGGTGGGCATGTTTAGGGAATGATTAGCAAGAGTATACAATCAAAACATGGTAAAGGACCTTGAGTAGGGAAAGCTTAATAGAGCCTTTAGAGGTTTTCAACAAATATGGAACCTAAAGGTGGTTCCATTAGCACATATATGTATCTAGAGGGTACTATTAGACAGATTGTCAACTGGAATTAACCTGTCAAGAAGACGGGTACAAATAGGAATCCTTATGTGCCCATTATGTAAGCAGTAGGAGGAGACAGTACAACATCGCTTTATCAAATGTGTGGTAGCACAAAAGGTATGGGATGATTGTGAGAGATGGGTAGGGTTGGTTTCTGTCAGGCATGAGTCTATTTCTTCTCATTTTTATCATTTCAATTTAGAGATGCTAAACAGGAATAGTAACCAACTCTGGAAAGTTATAGGGCGACTATTGTGACGGGGTTTTTGGAATCATAAAAATTAGGCGGTGTTCAGAAATGAGGTAATGGATAGTAAAGAAGTCTTTTGTCATGCCCAAATTAAATGTTGGTAGTTGAAACACAGAGTTAAAGGATCCTAGTTCACTTATTCAGATTAGTTTTTCTGTCTTATACAATCTTTGAAAGTTATATCCTAGTAATTTTGATGCTCTCACTACGTTGTTGGTTTAGGATATTGTTATTGCATGTATGCTTTACAAGTGTTGGCGAAAGACTCTCTCCCATATATTAGTCAAGTAGAACTTGACAAGCAGTATCAGACTTTGTCACTATTATGTATTTACAGTCTGACACCTTGTGTTACCAACGTTGTTGTAATAGCTTGTGCTCAAATTGTTCACGTTACTAGTGATCTTTGGGACTATCACTAGTTGAAAAATGGCCTTATACGTCGGTTCAAGAAGACATTCTACGTTGATTATGCAACCGGTGTAGATGCAGGCGACGTAGAAAGTCTTAGACATACAATGTCGATTTTGCAACCGACGTAATATGTATGCCACTATATCTGTTGAAAATAGAAACCGACATCACATACCCAACTAAAAAAACTGAATTACAACATAAGAGGTAGATACTACGTCGGTGTAAGCTACAACCGACGTAATAAAACACTTTTTACATCGGTTTTAAGCTACAACCGACATAAAAAGTGCTCTATTACGTCGACTGTACCTTACAACTGAAATACTCTAGAAAATAGTTATAGAATAAAAATCAACCTAGAATTTAATTTTAGAGACAAATAAGATAACAACTATTTTTTTTAATAGGAAAGTTGTTTAATTAAATAAATGTTAGCTATTTACTTTTTTTTTTTTTATAACAACCACTAACTATCTCTTTAAGAAGATATTCTGGTTTATTTTTATAAAAACTATCATATCTCTCTTTAAGAAGATATTCTGCTTTATTTTTATAAAAACTATCAACTCTCTCTCTAAGAAGATATTATATTTTATTCTAATAAAAACCACCAACTATCTTTAAGAAGATATTATATTTTATTCTTATAAAAAAATTACCAACTCTCTCTCTTTCTTTAAGAAGATATACAGTTTCATTTTTATGAAAATCACAATGTCTCAAACAATTCCTCTTAAAGTTTCCTACCTTCTCTCTAGATTTATGATCTCATAGGTTATCAGATTGACAATCAGAGGACACTCCTAGATTCCTAGCATTGAGTAGATCAAGAGTGTCCAATCAGATTCTTGAACAGAGTTGGGTTGCTTGTGATTTTAGGGTTTTTGAGTATCTATACTCTATAGAGGTAAGGGAAGCTAGTTTTAAATGTTTTTAATGGATATTGTAATTATTTATTTTATTAAATATGAATTGGATGAATTTGAATTGAATAGAATGAATGTTTTTGTATAGTATGATGTAGTATCAATGTTTGTGAATGATGTGGTGTGCGATCGAGACATAGTATCTTCAGGAAAGGAGATACCCGTGTTGAGATTATTAGAATGTGCATTATTTAGGGATTCGATCTATTTAAGGGGGTATCCTGACTCTACTAGTACATTGGATTCAAATAGATGAAGTTTACCAGTTAGTGAAAAGTCGAAGGAGGTTCATATGGCCATATCCGAGGTTTGAAATATGAGCTGATCGGAATAGGACATATGGATTTACCTTGTGCATATAGGAACTATACCCGAGGTTTGAAATAGGAAATGATCGGGACAGACTATATCCAAGGTTTAAAATTTGAGCTGATCGGAACAAATGGATGGTGTATGACAGGTGCAAACCTCTGAGTCTAACTCAATGCATGAGTCTTCCGGAAGTAGAGAGTCTAATGTTTTTGGATGTGAGTTAATATATGTATGATATGAGATGAATTATGAAAGTTTGATTTGTTGTAGTTTGGTATGAAAATATATTTTTTTTAAAACTCTTTAGCTTACCCTTATTTTTTTATGTGGTGTTTGTTTTATTTTTAAATCTGCGATGATGGTGTATTACACGGGAGCAGGGGAGTAAAGGATTTGACAGGTGGTGTTAGTCCTTAATGAATTGATGGGGAAATTTTATTTTATTCTATTTTTTATTTGTAATTTTACAAAGATAATTTTATTAAATCTTATGCGGAGAAGTATATTTTGAAATACATGATGGATGTATGGATTTTTATATTCAAGTCTATTATGTAATGTCTATGCAATATAATTCTTATTATATGAAAAATATGGGATGTTACAACAACTGACATAAAAAGTCATTTTTAAAAAAAAATAATGGGTTAATAACTCTAATCGATACAATAAAACTCCGCAAAAAGTTTTAGAATTTTATAACAAGCATAGATATATGAAATCAAAGGCTACAATCTAAAAAAATGGGTGAAAAATAATTAAAAAAACCCTAAACAATGGAATTTTGGAATTTCTAGAGGCCAACAACCTTTGTCAGGCTGTTGGCCAAGGGCTTCGTTACCCCATTTCGAGCAACTTTCATTTTTGGATCATCTCAATTCGAGCTCACTATCAAAAGTTATGGTCGTTTGAAGTTTTTTCGTCATAAACTTTTGAAACCCTAAATCTATTATAAACATATACAATGTAAGAATTCTATCATTAAATACATACTAAATCAAGATGCTGATAAAAAATTTGGGTCAAAAATAAATTTATAACTATTTTTAATGAATTTTACAAAATTGCTAACCTCTTGCAAATAAAAGAGACAAGGAGTGTCGAACCAAGCATTCAATCGACACAACAACGAAGCTTGCGCACACCAAACGAACTTTGAAGAAGCCAAAAATGGAGCCAAACAAACCCTAGAAAGTGAACAATAAAGGTACAAATGAAAACCAGTGAAAAGAGAAAGTGACACCTTGCGAAATACAATTGAAAACTAGTGAGAATAAAACTAACACCACACGAAAAGGCTGAGAGGAGAAGGCAACGAGGCTAAGGAGAAGGCGAGGACGCCGAGGCTGAGGAGAAGGGGACGAGGACGCACCGAGACTGAGGAGAAGGCGACGAGGACACACCAAGGTTGGGGAGAAGGCGGTGAGGCTGAGGTAAAGGAGAAGAAAACCTAAGAGAAAAATGCGTGAGAGAAAAATGATACTCAATCTCTCTTGAAATCCCTAATATTAACTCAAGGGACATACTACGTCGGTTGAGACTAAATTTTCTTCAAATTTCATTCGTGTGCCAAGAGGAAGATATTACATTAGTTGGAAAGTCTCAATCGACGTAATGTGGACTACATACTACATCGGTTAGCACCTTCCAACCGACGTAGTATCTTCAACATTTTTAAATTTTGAATTTTTACTTTTTTTTCAGTTTCTACATTGGTTATGAGTGGTAATCGATGTAGAATATGGTGTATTACGTCAGGTTTGAGTTAATCAACATAATATCTCTTCAAATATTTACAAAAATGTCACCATATTTTTATTTACATCAATTTCATTTTAAACAACGTATTATCCTGAGAAATAATGTGTTTTTGATAATAGTGTATTGTTGAGATAAGAAATTAAAAAGTTAATGGAAAATTTGGAACTTACCTTTTGTTAATTGTTGTATAACGTTTATGCTTCTAAATAGGTTGAGCTACCCCTTTAAATACCTTACATTATTATATTATTCTTGGATGTTAAAAAAAATGTATGCAGAATAATCAAACATGAGAACAATAACATTTATTTAAATATTTCTATATATCTTCGAAACAACTCTATACTAAGTCTTCGCTATTAATAATAATGAGTTAATCGATTTTTATTTAACCGTCTATATTAATATCATAATAAAAGCTAAAATTTTATTATACAAGACCTCTCACCATAAAAATATTCTCGAGATCTCTAAATTGTTTAAACAATAGAAATTAGTCATTTTTAGTTTCTTATGCTGTAATAAGTTTTGTCTAATTTATCTTTATATAATTTACTAACAGAAAGGTCATGTCGTGTCTCTATTTTATATTTTTTTACTTTGTCATTAAAATTTAATGTTTATATTAATTTTATATTTTTAAATAATATATATGTATTATTTTCTAATTATATATAACTTTGTTTATTACATGAAAATAAGATAACTTAAAATAATATTTATTATAAGTTGTATCGATTATATAAAATCAAATATTCTAAATATTTACAACTTAATTAAATTAGTAGAATGTGGATAAATACTTCCTTTTTTTTTTTTTTTTGTCCTTGAGAGTTTCTTTTCATTATATTTAAGTTTCTTTTTTATTTTACTTTTTGTTCAACAATGTTTTGGTTTTTTTTTTACATATGCAATATCATTGTGAATTTTTATTTTATTTTAAAATATTATTAAGGATAAAATGAGAGAAGAAATTGTATAAGTTGAAATTGATTTTAAAATAATTATTATAAAAATCAATAATGTAGGACTTGAGCTTTATTTAAAAAAAATTAAATGGATATAAAAATTTATAAATACAGTATAAACATTTTTTTTAATTTATTTATACCTTTACCTCTCTAAAACTCAGTCTCTATGGTCTCTATGTTTAGATAACAATCTATGGCCATATTGGATTATGTAAAGATATGAAAATAAAGAGTAAGTGACTAGGTTTGTAAAGGAGAAATAGTATTGGTTTAGGGTTTAACATTCAACGACTTACGTAGAGTTCAGTTGGATTTATGAAAGTGTTAAAAGAGATTTTTCTAATAAGCACGCGACTTAGAAGTAAGAGAAATTAATATTTATATTTAATAAATAATCACGGCAAGAAATAAATTACTTAGAAATTGAAATCGAAATATGTAAGCCACAAGTCGTGATTCAAACCTAATGATATCCAAATCATGAAAAGAATCAATGTTTACATCTAATGAATAGTCAACACAAAAAATAAGTTATTTAAATATTAAGACTCAAATATGTAGAATATAAGCTGTGATTCAAATTCAATGGTGTCCAGCTCACAAATTCAATGATGGATGTACGAATTGCATGTTTAGAGAGTAAAAATTAAGAACTTTCAACGGGTCAATAATCAATTTGCTTTATGCCTTTGTCAGTGCATCAAATCCCAAACCCTTGCTATTATATAGGACTCCCCAAAGCAGTGATGAAACCACACCACCCTTCTTCTCTTCTCTCACACCATTTCTTCAACCACCCTTTCTTTTGCATACACATCATGTGATGTGCAACTGTGATCCGAGCTAGTGTATCATACAATTCACAGTTCATTCATTCTGGTTTTATCAACAGTTTTGAGGGGAAAAAAAAAGTGGTTTTGATTCTGGTTTTATCAACAGTTTTGAAAAAAAAAAAAAGTGGTTTTAATGTCTTCAAATGATAGATCTATTATTGGTTCAACTTAATCAGTTGTCTACAGAAAAATATATACATTTGAGCCTTTTGCTTTTGAAAAAAAAAAAAAAGTGGTTTTGATTCTGGTTTTATCAACAGTTTTGAAAAAAAAAAAGTGGTTTTAATGTCTTCAAATGGATAGATCTGTAATATATATTGGTTCAAGTAATCAGTTTTAGACGTGTTGTGAAGTTCTTAAGGATTTTGTTTTTCAGATAGTTATTTATATGATTTGGAATTACTTATTATATAAGATTTAGAGTTATTTATTGTAATTGTAATAGGGTTAGAACACTTTAATTGTTCCAATTTATTTTATTCATACCGTTCTAAAACATAAAAACAAAAAAAAACAAAACATTTTAATCTTTTGCTTTGGTATATGGTTGTTTTAGTTTAGTTAATTATTTAGAATTTGAGTATATGGTTTTATCCACAGTTTTGAAAAAAAAAAAAAAAGTGGTATTAGACCCCATTTTCCCTCTTCATATGGTACCTTTTATTTCTGTCAATATGGTTCTGTTTATTTTCTTGGTTTGAATCTATCTATAGGAAAATACATATGCATCTCAACCTTTTACTTTCTTTTTACATACAAGTTCTTTATAACCTTCAATAGATCATGGTGGTTTCAGTTGAATAAATCATATATGGAAAAATATCAACATATATTAACCAGTCATTCATATACATACGAGTTTTTAATCTCTTCAAATGGAAAGATCTATAGTATATGATTGGTTCAACTTAATCAGTTTTCTACAGAAAAATATATGCATTTTCACCTTTTGCTTTCTTATATATATAGTTCTAAAGATGTATATCAATTAGTAAATTAATTGGAATATGGTTTTATTTAGAATTTGAGTGTGTGTTTAGGGTTTTGGCAGTGATAGAACGAGTTGTATGTCAAAAACATTATGCTAATATTTTATGGTGTAGAAGGCTAAAATATGGTGATGAATCATAACCTAAGATATTATTGGAGTTCGAACTGCATAATGATAAAACCCTTTTTGTTTGGTTTTGCAAAGAGTGACAAAACAAGTATGTTTATAAGGATTAAGTTTGGTACTTGGCCTCAAAAAACTAGGTTATATGTTTATGTCCTTGTGCTGGGATTTGTGCTCTGTGATTATTTGCTACACTAGTACGGATCACTGTTGCATGTCACGTTAAAAACTGAGTGCAGTGCTACCATGAGATGCAGGTAAACAACGTTCAAGATTTTGCAAGAAAAGGAAAAAGTGGTTGTGTACAAGAAGGCAGCTACCACATATACAAATCACAAAGGTTGGTTTCAGAAACTTATCTGGGTGGTTTGGTTTGGTTTATATGCTATATGGGACCAAGAAAAAACCCTTTGCAAACGTTAACAGCTGATTCAAGTACAATAATGTTCTCCTGTGCATGGCAGAAATGGTGTTTGTTTTTGTTGAAACATGTCGTATTGAAACATGGATTAATTTTTGAACACATTCATATGGAAAGTAACTCATCAAGCTGAAATTTATTCACTCCATTTTGACCTGAAAAAAAAAATGAAATGACAGATATGAAAATATGTATAGTGAAAGTGATGCCTGAGGGTGCGATTAAAAAGAAGATAAGGTTGAGATGATTAAAAAGAAGCTAAGGTTGAGATAATATGAAAGAAAAAAGTCAATGAATAATGTTTGTAAGTGTACTATTTTTGAATTATGTGAATGGCCTTGGAGGTGGAAGTATTCATGGACCATATACCTACTTAGTTGCATAATAATAGCACAAAAATTTAATCCTTCAATCACATTGTAATGATTATTTTTAAAATAAACAGTTTACTAACTTTAGTGTAAAAGTTGGTTTTGTTTTTGCAACTAGTTAGAAGTTATCTCATATGTTATTTTTAAATAATTACTATAAGAGCTAAACTTTTTACTGTATATAATAATGTATATTATAATAGATAATAATAACATAATTAAATACGTTTTTTCTCTTTACTATATTATCAATATGAATTATTCCTATTTTTGTCAGAATTTTTTTTTTATTTCCAGTTTTTTAAAATTTTAATTAGTGTTGCAAAGCAATTAGGAACTTACAAAGAAAACTTTTATGGAACTGGAAATCAGAAAGGAGAAAAATAACATTGTAAGCTGGGAATGTAAACAAAAAGAAGAGGGTGGATTAAGAATAAAAATATATATATAACTATTCACCAATATTTTATTAATCATGTAAGAGATATATGAAAGATGATTTAGAGAAGTCTAAATGAGAATAACAGAAATATTATACATGTTTGGAAAGACTTAAGAGAAACTTTGAAGTAGCCAGAAGATGGGGTTTGGTTTGATCTGAACGTTACAACTTTCATTTATGATTAAATTTTAAGAGGACATGAGTGGGTGACAAGTTGATTAAAGTACTAGGTTTCTTGTGATATATGGAAACTCAACGATCAAAGAAGAAGCAATAAATGAATTCGACAAATGAAATAATATAGGCTGAAAATAAATGCTAAAATGGAAGAGAAATTATTTTTGAGTGGAAAAAATTCAAAAAATTTAAATAATAGATTTCATGACGATTTTAACTCAAATCCTTGTATAGTAGCAATGAAGATATATGGCTATGGAGAGACATATGCACAAAATATATATATATATATATATATATATATTACTTGACAGTGTTAGTACATATCTTTTTTTTTAGGACAACTTATCCATTGAAGAAAAACTGATATTTAGTTTTCTAAATGTATTATAAATTTAACAATAATAAACTTTTAGGTTCACAATAGAATTGTAGCGAGATTAATATCTAAATACCGTAGTTGACTTAAAAGAAACCCATAATAAAAATACATCTTAAATTAACTTTTAACTATGAATTTAACGCCATTGTTATCATTAACAAACAGATTTAAAGCTGGTGATACTTAAAATGAGTGTAATTTAACATATATTAAGATAAACTCCGCTATACTTAAATATTTTAGTTGTAAGACCTTATCTATGTCGTATTTAAATTAATTTCACGAGATAAATACTGGTGTAAACATTTTTAAAAAGCATATAATTTGACTATAATTTAGTGTTGTTTTTTTCAATAATAAAAACCTGATACATATACTTACCTAAACATTTTTAATTGTATTTATCGCAAATTAACTATATATAAGTGAACATGCCCCCACAATTTTTTTAAAAAAAATGAAAGTGTTATTATACATGTTGGAAAGACTTAATATGCTTAATATGTTTCAAAATATACAATTATTTTTATCTAGAATTTAAAATATATTTATAAAATATCATATAAGAGTTTTCAAAATAAATATTTAACTAATCGACATAATCAAGAATATCTCTCACATGTTCCTCTGCAATAATATTATCTTTTCTGTATAACACGAAATCATTATATATAGAAATTCTAATATATGATTTTAATATATAAAAATAAATTAAACTCTACTTTTGAAAGACTCGTATATTGAATAGATTTCGAGATAATACACGTAAATTCTTTATTAATAATAAACTTAGACTTACATGTTCGAAAATCAAATCGAATAGGATTATTCCTTTTTTTTTGTTAACTTTTTATTATTTCTTTTGCATATGAATATTGTCAGGGTTTCAATATATTTACCTTAAAAGTTAAAAGAGAACGGAAAAAGAATGGTGATGGAGATATAAAAGATTTTATGAAAATGAAATATTTGTTAATAAATTTCAAGAAAATAATTGAATAATAATATAATATTTTATGTTATTTTTATCTTCACAACGATACATTATATAACTAAATTTTATAACCAATAATGGATTATGTGTTAATATTTATAATCATTTATTATTTAATGTTTTATAAATGGTTATTTTGATCGTTTGGTTGGGTGCCACTTATTATTGCTTCCCTTCCAATGTGAAGAACGGTTAAATAATAGGTATTGAGATCAAAGATGGTAGAAGAGGATTGAAAAACTTATAAAAGTGAAGCAAAAGAGATGAGTAAAATAATTAGAACAAATAGTTGCACTAAAAGATATGCAAATGAGTTGGTTTATTATAAAGAAAAAGTTAACAATTAAGGATTAATCATAATAGAATATTTGAACAAGTTTTTTTATAAGAATTTTTGAAAGAAAAAATATTAAAAAATTACTTTTTCATAAGATAAAATTAATTTGTTCATAATTATTAAAATTAAAAAATTTAAAATTTGTATGAGAGAGTTTCTCTAAATTAACACTTGCATAAGCTAATTTTTATTTATAGAAAAACTAAATTAATTTTTATTTTATTTTTCTGGTAAAGCTTCTTACAAAGATGTTCGTCCAAATATACCTTTGAACAAATTTTTCATAAACTTTGAGAAGAAAATATAAAATTAACTTCTTTATAATTAAAATTAGCTTATACACAAAGTAAAAATAATAGATTAGATAAGTCATAAATATGATTTCTATACATTAATGTATATATAAATTAATTTTAACTTATCGATAAATTTATTTAATTTTTTCTTTCCACTTTTTTTCCTAAAATTTTTATGGAGATGTTTAACTCAGTAGAGTTTTACCTTAACCTATTCTCTTAAACAAAAAGTGGTATTTAGGGTAATTACTTTCTGCACTCCCGTTTTGAATTATCTTGTTTATTTTTCTATCACAATTTCACCCCGCTGCCGCCATTATTGTTGCTATAAAAGAAAAATAAGAGAAGAAGAGTGCTGTAAAAAAATTTCGTTTTGCAAAGCTTTTCCAGAACAAATGAAATGTGTGTCCTATAAAGTTCTTTCCAAAACATATTGAAAAAAACTTATTCTAAAAAATATTATATACGTTTTAAAAAATTCTCAAAAAAATGATTTCATAAATCTTGTTCAAGAAATTTCATTTTATTTCCTAAAATATATTCTAGAATGTGTTTTGTAAATTTTGAAAAGTTTGTTATGAAAAAATATTCCAAAACAAGTAATTTATAAATTACTTTAAAAAAGGGTAAAATAGTTACTTCAAAAATTGTGGGGTTGCAGGTTTGAATCGAGCGGGTGTAGGAAGCAAATACCAAGTCTTAGTTTAGAATTGTGTTATTAAAATTTGGGCTTTATAGTGTTATAAACATGCTTTTTTTCTGCACCCCATTTATTACTAGCTACACCTAATAATAGAAAACGAAAATATTATCCCTTAATTACATCTTCATTATTCATTTCAGTCTTTGAGAGGAAAAAGAAGAAGAGAGAGCTCGTTCTAGAAAAAAAAAAAAGTCTCATTCTGAAAATTATAATATATTTTCAAGAAAACTGGTTTTGGAATGTTTGTTTTAAATTGTATTTCATATGTTTCAGAAAGTCTATTTTGAAAAGGTCGTTTTAGAAGGTATGTTTCAAAAAGCTTGTTCCAAAAAACTTGTTTTAAAATACATTTCATGTATTGGAAAGCCTGTCTTTGAAATTTTGCTATGAAAATCTTATTCCAAAAATATCAAAAAGCTTATTAAAAAATTAGGAAGACACTTTTACGAAAAAGTAACACGGTCATTTTGAAAATGATGAGAATGAACATATAAATATCCATAGTCCATAGTGAAAGGTGTTTTCTTTTGCACTTTATTGCTATAAAAACACAACAAGTATTCCATATTTTATTTTTTATTATCATTGGGAGAAAGTCAGTAGATGGAAAATATTCAAGTTTGGTGTCTCTTTTATTGTAAATATCATCCACCATGACAATATTGACATGGCAATGTTTTTTCACCTCAATAGTTTCTTTTTTATGAGGGTGTAAAAGATGAAAATATCTTTAATTCGATATATATATATATATATATATATATATATATGTGTGTGTGTGTGTTTTTGTGTTATATTTTTTGTCTGTGTTTTTTTTTATGGAATTGCTTTAATATTACTATCACTTTCATTATACAGTTTAGAAGTTTAAAAGTTTAAAATTACATTTTCTTTTTCAAATTGTATAATCTAGAAAGTTCAATAAAAAAATCCAAATCCAAAAACTCAAGTATGTTCGAAATAAAAAAAAATAAAAAATGCTAATACTCAAAGAGCTATCTACCTTCGGACTTCATAATAATCTTTAGTTCAATGAATTGGTGTGCCAAAATCTTGCTCTCAACACCTCTTCTGTGAGTAAGGAGGAAGAATACAAATGTACCCTATTAGTACTTAAAAAATATTCGTTACCATTTAATATAAGGACAAAGTCATAATTTTAAAATTTATGAGGGTGCAGGAAAAAGTTATGGGGATGAAAAAAGGCAATTATTCATGTTTACTTTTGTTTTTGTTTTTAATTGATGTATGAATTCAAGAGACTAGAACCTCTTTACACATACATGCTGTATTGTGAGTTTTAATAGACCCACTATACAATGTTTCTTGTTTTTTCATTCCCAAGTTATTAAGTGAATATTTTAAAGATTTAAAGGTTAATCTCATATCGGGAAAAATGTTGTTTAGAATATATATATATATGGATGTGTCATCTGAAATAATGTTTTAACTATTTTAAATATGTTAAAAAAATTGAAAGTCGAATTCTAAATAATATCAAACACAGGGTAAAAGATGCATTTTAAAATAGAATTGAATATTATTTGAAATGACCATTCTAGAATAACAATAAACGATATTTTAGAATTATATAAAATAAACATCATTATGGATAATATATTATAAAAGAATAATATAATCCAGAATGTATAGTCTACACAGATATTTTCATTATTTTAAATATGTAGAAAATTGGAATTATAAAAGAAATGGAGGTGCAGGGAGAGCACTGTGGGGGGTGCAGAAGAAAAATATTTCCATCAATGACAATGTAACTTGGAGGGCATACGAGTTCTTCCTACATCCTAATACGTTCTTCCTGCACTTTAATAAAAAATTTTAATGTCACAATTGTCCTTATAGAAATTAATGAGAATCAGATGGCATCCCATCCGGTTGTTAATTTTTTTTAAATGACAACCGGATGGGGGTGTCATCCGGTTCTCATTTCCAAATAAAATGATAACCGGATGAAACTCATCCGGTTCTCATAGTCCAAATCGAAAAATTAATTTGTTCACCGTCAATAACGCTCCAAATCCCAAATGAGACTTTAAGTAAGGGCTTCAAGCCTAATGAGACTTCATATTCACTGGTACTCCATTATTATGCTGGCAATGTCAAGGGGATATAGGCGATTGAGAAAGAAATTTATGATGGTCATGTCTTGATTTGGGGTTTGGGGCGTTCTTGACGGTAAACGGATTAATTTTTCGATTTGGACTATGAGAACCAGATGGGTTTCATCCGGTTATCATTTTGATTTGGAAATGAGAACCGGATGACACCCTTATCCGGTTGTCATTTGAAAAAGAATTAACAACTGGATAAGCAGGTCATTCGATTGTCATCCGGTTCTCATTAATTTCCATAAGGGCAATTGTGACATTAATTTTTTTTATTAGGGTGCAGGAAGAACATATTAGGATGCAAGAAGAACTTGTCTCGAGGGCAATATCTGAAGGCCCAAGTTTCTCAAATTTTAGAAAGCCCAACAGCTAATAACCCATTACAAGATAGAAAAATGGTGTATCGCAATTTCTTCGTAAACAATTTTAGAAAAAATTAAAAGAAAAATTAAAATTTTAATTTGTATAAATTCTTTCATATAGATTTTATATATGTTTTTTATTTTTAACTTGTACGTAATTTAATTTTAATATATGAAGAATCTTATTTCATTTTTTTCTTATTTTTCTTTACTAAAAGTATTTATACAAAAAATCGTAATCTTAAGGGTTTAGAGTGTGCAAGAGATGATGCCTCAAGACACACATTGGACTCACTCATGCAGAAAAAAAAAAAAAAAAACCCAT
>Ga0209489_104709_pt1 | contig 24780 bp, 10 predicted proteins | sample SiratrowhiteBW_FD_187527 | JGI IMG/M metagenome (GOLD analysis project Ga0209489, IMG submission 187527) | Root nodule microbial communities of legume samples collected from California, USA - Siratro white BW (SPAdes) (version 2) | ecosystem: Host-associated > Plants > Roots > Nodule | place...
TTTTTGGAAAAAACCCAACAATCATCGTGATTTGTTGCAGCCATTTCTTGTTTTTTCTTTAATCAAATGGATGGCCTCCAGGAGGGAGGAGATGAATTCATAATATTTAAAGTTATCAACCTACTTTTTCCTGTTAACTAAATAATGTTGATACGGTTGTATTACGTGTACTGTTTTAAAAGATAAAGGTCTTATGTTATAAAAGTTTTCATATTTTAAATGTTTATATATTAACATGTTATTTATACTTTTAAAGTGAATAATAAAATTTGTAAAATTTATATGTTGGACTTGAGAGATGAGGTTAAATCTTATTTAGATTTTCTACATTAGAAAGGGAATTCAAAAACCTTTTATTTGATCACATTCGGACGTAAAAACATGGTTTAACTAAAGTTACACATTTTATGATCACTTTGTTTGATAATATAAGAAACTTTTACGGATCGCTATTATTATTTAACTATGAAAAATACTAGTTTGACACTAGTATTTATTAAATATTTTTATTTGATACTGAATTTTATTAATAAAATATTCTATATTAATAAAATAATAATATATTATTAAAAGAATAATATATTATTAAAATAATAATATATTATGGCATTAAATGGAGTGAATTGTGTACAGTATTATCAAAATATTATGCGTGCAAAATCTCAAGTATTCTCTAATTCATAAGAACATGTGATATGATAGTATTAATTAATTATAAGGACTAAAATTTCACATTTTTTTTTTTAAAGGATGTCTTGTCATTTGATATAATATATAACAATTAAGAGGTAAATTTTAAGTTTAACTTAACTTTATAAAATTAATTTTTAAGAAGATTTTTAATTACTTTATAAATTATTGAAAGACCTCATTTGTAGTGAAAGTGGGATCTCTACACAATTCCTTCACGTCCAGACTCCTCCTCAATTCAGACAAATTCTTCCTGCACCTTCATACTAGACTTGAAAAGTCTATTATACCCTTAGTCTAATATTACTAAACCCAATAGTGTCATATATATATATATATATATATATATATATATATATAATATTAGCTGTATCAAACTCTTTACTTTTCTGAATTAATGTCTAAACTTAATTTTATTCAAAATTAATGTAATATGTATACCACCACCCAATAATGAAAATTAAAAAAAAAATGAAGAGTCTCTTCTCTTGCTGCACTGCACATTTATTTCTCTCTTCATTTTTCAATAACATTTCAAATGAAGAGTCTTTGCTACTCTGTACCCATTTCAAATTGGGTTTCATTTTCCATTACTCACTCCTCATTCTTAATTGGGTTTCATTTCAAATTGGATAAAAATAAAACTAAATTAGTTTAATCAAGGCAAATGAAGAGTCTCTGCATTTTTTTTGTCAAATTCTAAAACCTCAATCACACACCCTCTAAAGCCTCAGTCACACACCCAAAGTTCAGAGAAGTGATCTAGGTGCTCTTAAATGTTCCTGTTGGTGTTGGTGGTGCTCGTGCTGGTGAAGGTGCTGGTGAAGTTGTAGGTTTTATATTAATTTTTTTTTGTAAACCAGACGTCACTCCATCCAGTTTACATTTTCAAAAAGATTTACAAATCAGATGGCCAGTGGATGGAAATCATCGGGTTTGTAATTTTGTAAACTGGATGATCCATATCCGGTTTACAAAATTGCAAACCGAATGATGTCCACCCAACATGAACTGGTAGGCCTAACAACCTTGTTAGGATATGCTTCGATTTCATAGTAAGAAAGAGGAATTTATATCTAATTCAACCTTACAAAACCAAGATGAGGAAAGACATCTCTAATTGACCCATTTCATAAACTATTGAAAGACATCTCTAATTGATGTGGGATCAAATATTCTCCACGAGAACTTGTAAATCAAATATTTTGATAGTAGAAATCAAATCCCAAAAGCCATAATACAAAATATCATGAATATCTGAGCTCTATTTCCTTCATCTTGAATATATTAGTTCCCCGTATCTCCGTTACTATATTTGAATTAGATGAAAGATAAAACCGTGTATAAACATATCTTATTAAGTTGTAAATTCATAGACATATCATGGGTACTACCTATATTGATAATTTGATAATCCATAGTTGTCATGTTAAAGTTCATGATGCTAAAAGTTTGTTCAATTTTTCCAACCACCACGACAACCATGTAATGATCGCTTGTGAAGTGATTATAAACATAGAATAAAAGGTTGGGCTATTTTGGTTAGAGAGAAGATGTAGGCTAGATAAAGGATGATCAACTTTTAATTTTAAATTTTGGTAAAAGATTAAATATGTCAACATTAACAATATTAATTCTATTTTATATTAATATACGTTATATTAATTGATGTGAAAAATGAATTTTAATTCGATGATGTCCACTGTTAATAAAAGAAGTTGTTATTACCTTGCTTTTGAGTCTATGTAGAAAAATAAAAAACACACTCATTTACATAGAATATTATTCTACCATAAGATAGTGACATCATGTGAATAATACATATAAACACCCGTGACACCACCTTGTTAGTTAATCTCAATTATACTAATTTCGTATCTTCGGACAATACAAATTATAATTTCCTTTTCATTTTATAAAGTATGTAATACAATAATTTTATGTTAATTTAAATTTTTACTTGTTTATTTTTATAATTATATGTTAATTGTTAATTTCTTGTACTGTATAATATTAAAGAAAATATTAATTGTTATCAATTCAACTCTAATTTAATCATAATTGAATCATAAAATTGTGAATTAATGTGTGGAAAGGAGGGATAGGTATAAAATATGAATTTGGTATTTATACCTATTTACAATAATAGATATTCTTTTTAATTTATCATTGTCATTTCTAGGATCAAGAACTAAGATGACTTAGGGATTCTTGTGTTCATTGCTAACATTATACTGTGTAAAGAAATATGATATAATTGTACACAACACTTTCAAAGATGATAGATTGTCTATGAAAGAAAGAGACTCTTAAATTTTGATCGGGCATTTTTAAAGATGTCCTATTTGTTTAATTGGATGATGAAACATTTTGTTTCAAATAAATATTGAAGATTTCTTTGCATATCTCCAATGAAATATGTTTGTGATTTTCTTAGATTGAGTCTAATAAGATTTACAGTATTTTGAGAGTTGACTTAACTTGAAATCATCCTCACAAATATTACAAAAAAAATCATTTTATATGATTTTTTTTCTGTTTGGACAAATTATCATTAATACCTTATTTACAAGATAGGTTCATTTTTATTCCTACCTAATATATATATATATATATATATATATATATATATATATATATATATATATATATATATATATTTATAAATTCATGAACTCAAACCCATATTCAACAACTCAACTCCATTTAAGGACATAATATATCTATTGACATTACGAACTAATTCATTATAAACTCATAAAACTATGTATCTAGAATTAAAATATATTTCAAGATATAATATAATATAATATCATATTAATACTAATATTATGTATTAAATAAAAAATCATTAATATATAATTATTTAAAATTACACTTTTTTAAATTTGTATACTTTTTGATCGAATTAAGATGTATGAACTACAAATCTCAACTTATCTTTAAAATATATCAAATTAAATTCCCAACTTCAAATTCATCGGAATTAACTCTATATGGACAAAAGTAGACCAGTAATAATTGATTCATGAACATCCTAGTGTATCTTGACTGAAATATGTTGATATTTTCCAATACACTGAATTTGGGTGTAAACTTGCGATGTTTGAAAGTAGACCTCTCTTGAATGTCTTCTCTAAGGTCACAAAGACTTTTCAAAAACGAAAAATCCTATAATCAAAATTAAATTAATGAGACTAAATCTAATAAATTATTATACTTGGAAAGACGAATTAGACAAATTCTAACATATCTAACTTTATAATATAGTATATAAAATAATATAAAAAAATAAGTGTTTTTTCTTTTGGGAAAGTGGAAAAAATAACCTGGGAAAAGACGAATTCTAAGATATCCTAACTTTAAAAGTTATACTCAGATTACAGAGTGGGAAAAATTAAATTAGAATGTTATATAATCCAATTTGCTGTTGGAAAGGTTATGATGAAAAATACGGTGGTTATTAGGGATAAAATGATAAGTTTTGAATTAATCTCAGGTAAATTTCTTTAAGTGTTAAATTTAGTGCATTTGAGGTAAAAGGGAGAAATTTAAAATCTTAAGATGAAACGGTAAACTTATTCTTTACTTGTTTTTTTTTCTTTTTCAACTACTAAGAAATAAATGTGGAAATCAATCGTACAAAAATTCATTACTAAATTTGGCCTTTCAAAAATATAAATTTAATCTTATGTAAAGAGGTTATGTTTGGTGAATTCAATTTTATAGCATATTTACACCCTTGTACTTGTTCTTCTTCAAAATTTTGAAGATCGTGGCATAGAAGCTAACAAATACATAAAGTATTTTCGTATTGGAAGGTAAAAAAGATAGAAGGAAAACACACTAAGTAAGTTGGGATAAAATCTATTATCCAAAATAGCATGAAATGTCTTTCAATCAAATATTAGAAAGAGATAGAACTCACAATGGTAAGAAAATAATTTATAGTCTAAGATAGTATTTGCAAAGTATAAGGTTAGAGAAATTTGTTAAGTGAAGAGATGATTATTGTAAGAAAATATCAAATTAGCTTATAAATATTTGTGTCGGACAAATTATAACATTAATAGAGTCAGTTTGTTTAATTGAATTTACTATAAGCAAAAAGGTTAATTATTACTTTTTTTAAAAAAAGTATAAAATTATTAATAATTTATTTTCTGGTAGATTTGGCTTAGTCAAATTAAATCCAGTATTAACTATTTTTAACTCTTTCTAATATATAAATATTTGTGTTAATATCGAATTAATGTTGAATTTGTCTAATACTAAACACTAATAAAATTAGCTTAACCAAGTTTATAAGATGACAATAATTATTTTTAACATTTTTAATAAATAAAAATATTTATATTAGTGTTAGACTAGCATGGATTTAACGATCCCTAGATAAAGTAAATATTAAGTAAGTAAAATTAGTCTTGGCTTAATTTGCATTAATCTTATTCACTTTTAATATTTATACTTATTTAAGCTGACATTAATTTTATTTATCTTATTATTTATCTGAGTTAGTTGATGTTAATTTATATGTTATAAATATGTGTGTTTTTGTGAAAATGAATAGGAATGACAAGATATTTTTAATATAAAGACCAAGATTTAAAGATAAAAAATTTTTTCAATCATAATTTTTTTCTCACTTTCTATATAAATCTCTTCATATGCATCTATTTCATCACTCCACACTCATCTCTTTTATCCACACATTTTTTCTATCTCTTTTATTTACACATATCTTTTTTTTTATACTCTTCTCTTCATATTTGCATGTACTTCATCTTTTAATTTTTTTCTACTTTATTTTTTTAAAGATGAAGACATTGTACAAGATTTTCTTTTAAACCATTATTATTAATGTCGACCAAACTAATACAAAATTAAAAATATATTTTATTTAACGCATGCTTAGTTGATGGTACCTGTTAATAAATAGTTATATTTTATAGTTTTTAATATATAACATTCATCATAATATGTTTTAGCCAACACTAATAACATTCATTATAAAAATATCAACACAAATTGTAGCGTCCACTATCAAAAAATTAACTTTTTAACTAACACTAATCACGAGTGAGTCTGGATTATTTGTCATTTCTATCAACTTTTGGCCGATATTATATACATTTTTTAATAAATTAAAAATAAGAAGGGTTTGGAAAAGATGCATGAAAAGACAATTATTTAAGATAATTCGAAAATGAAATCATTAAAACGTAATAATGATATGAGGCAAAATATGGGGTTGGTGTGTGATACGGATAACAAGAAAAGAGTTTAACAAAAAAAAAAAAAAAGTATGATGGTTATATTTCATTACACAGAAAAAATGGAGGTGTGTAATATTAGAAGGAGGAGGAAGCTGCCATTCATGATATTCTCTAGTGTTGTAACATATGGTAGTTGTAACATATGGTATGTAAACTATTACTTCTTTTTTTTTTTTTTTTTTTTGTAACAGGGTTAAAGTATCTTTAATGTTCTCATTAATTTTATTTTTTACTATTAAAAAAATATAATTTTTGGTATTAAAAAAAATATGGTATGCAAGCAATGTTATACATGGAATGGGGTTAATAATATTACCCAACAACCTATGTATTATTTTTTGGCAACTTACACTGACAAAGGAAATTTCTAAGAATATGGAATGGAATATCATGTGGTGTACAATGGCTTTGGGGTTATGGTGGGAAAAGAATCCATGCATTTTTGGTAGAAATATTTTCAATTGTGATATTATTACACAATATATTGAGTTTCTCTGCTAATCCTAGCTCAAGAGAATTGATTCATGCAACTATTTACCCTTTATATAGTGGTGATATTGCACAGTTCTGTGTTAACTTAAATAATTATATAACTTGGCATTTCATTGATATGACCTCTAGATCCGGTTTTGTGCAGATTGTGAAAGAGGGAAGTGAAATGTTGTAGGAAGAAAAGGTTGTAGGAATTTGTTATAGTTTTCAGTTCTATATTTCATGTTTTTATATGATTTTTTTGGTGCTTATCTAATATTTATATATTTGTGTATAACCACTCCATATACCTGTTGTAGCTTGGTTATTTTATCACTTGTATACGAGTTTGACACCACTGATAGAGTCTATATATAAGTTTTCTTGTTTGTTGATAATTTTTTTTATTTGCGCAGACCCTTTCATTTTTTATTTATAAAAAGATATTATCATTCCAAAAAGTTAATATAAAAGAATCTTGTAGACTTTTCCTCCTTAAATAAACTATCAGTATTAAACTGGATAAGGAATCAATGTTATATTAAACAATTAGCATATTTAGAGAACAAAGTATGTTTATTGTTTATTATTTATTAAGTGGCGGAAGATATTTCATAGCTTATAATTAGACGAATGTTCAATGAAATCAGACATTAATTTATAATAAAAGAATTGTCAGTGGATTCTAACCACGATATTGATTGACAGATTATTGAAATGTGAAAAGTTACATGATTATTATATCAGAAAGCGAAAACGAATCAAGTTAATTTACAGACAAGTGTCTGATACTAACGTTATACCTTTTTTCTAATAATATAATTTCATAAATTTAATATTCAATTTATATAATATTATCTTAATAATTTTACATACCAAGTTAAAAATAATTAAATTAACTCTTAAGATATTATAATGTATGTTTAATTATAATACACACTACTTAATATTCTAAAATAAAAGTTTACTATTTGAAATATAAATTTGTCCCGTACAGTGTAGGAAGGAGTAAGACCAGTCCTATGTAAAAAATAATATTTATTATTTTTAAATTTTGGATTACAAAAGAGTTTTATATTTAAGACTAATTTCATCAAGGTAAAATTTCGATCGACATACCAGAATATAAATTTATGTCACACATTATATCTTAAAAGGATCTGACATAAATAAATTTTTCTTATTTTCAAAAATGTCATTACACATTATTCTAATTCAATGTAAATTTGATGATGTGATATTCAAACTTTGCACTAATGATGAGTTATCTCATAATATTGAATCTCTCCTATATTAGTTTTAGTTCTGACTTAGACTTTACTTATATAGTCTCCCTTGTATTGACTACATCATTTTATAAATTTTCTTCTGATATTACCTTTTCATAATGCTCTAATTATATACTTGCATAAGTTTTAGACTTACCTTTTATAGAAAATATTCATGATTTTCTTGTTTTGGTCATCCCAAAATATGTAATCAAACGTGTCAGATCTATAATTACTGATATAATATATTTTACCTTGATGTCTAGTTTATCTTTATTATTTGAGTCTATTAAAATATATAAGACAATAAAACTCTTAAAAGTAAAAGATTTATTTATTTTCTAGACTATAATTTTTCAGATAAATGATAATTTAAAGAAATTAACGGTCTTTTATTTATTAGATAGGTTGTTATATCCGGTGGCAGTGGCGGTCCAAGACTTTAGAAGGTCTTAAAGCGAATAAAAAAATGAGATATTTTCTAAATTAATAAAATAATTAAAATTATATATTTTTATCTAAAATTTATTTTTTGAGTTTTTTATGATGTAAAATTATCTATTAAATTATCATAATTAATTTTGTTTAATCTTTGTTGAGACATTGTTGATCTTAAATAAGATTTTATTAGTTTAAGTTTGAAAAACTCCTTTTCAGCTGAAGTAACTGATACTAGAATTGTTAACATTATTCTATATATGCATTTGGAAAATAATTTATTCTTTTTATATAATTAAGAATGTCAATTGGTTTATCATTTTCTAATCCTATAATATCCTTTAAGATATTGAATTTTGAAAATAAATCTAAGCCATCAAGATCCAATAAATTATCATGCTTCAAATACTTTTTAATTAAAGAAGACTCACCTGTATTTTCTAATTATTTTTTTTGTTTATTTTTATAAATTTATCCATAGCCCTTTTTTGTGATTTAACAAAAAGTTAAACTCTTCTTTTCTTTTGAAGTTTTGAATAACCTGATTCAAATTTTCTAGTTGCCATATTTTTATATTTTTATATAAAATTAAAAATTATAATATATATCACATTGAAATATATCTTATAAGTATATAAAATAAGTCAAAGTTAAAAAGATAAAACCTGATTGTCAAGACAATAAACTTGATTGTAGAGTCTCAAGTCTCTTATATGATATTATCTTTGGATCCTGTCCTTTGGTATGTCTTTAAATATAATATAATTTGTAACTTCTAAATTCTCTTCCTTGAATCTGCACAACTTATTTTAAGATCAATTAAATAATAATGAAAAATAAAAAAAAAGTTGGGATCAATTGATCAATGTCATATTATTTTTACCTAATATTGATGCACTCAAAATGAGCCAAAGTGAATACAAACTCTTCCTCAATCAACCTACTGCTCAAAGTCTGGAAATAAACACATGAGCATAAATGCACAACATAGAATGATGAGATATGAAATTGAAAGCACGTTGAAATAATAATAATATTATGGAAGGAACAAAGAGACAGAAGAAGAGAGGAGATAAGTGAAGAAAGAAGGAAAGAAGTGTAAGAGTTAAACAATGATATCACATATAGGGAAGAGATAAATTTCAAGAATATTATTTATTAAATAGTATTTATAGTACCAATATAAATTTAAAGTCATTAAATAATATTTATAACACCAATGTAAACTTAAAATTAGTTAAAATATTTAAGTTAATATAATTTTAAAATTAAATATTTTTTATTTTATAATAATATGTGAGTATTAAATTTTGTTGAGGCCTTGAGGCTTAAAGCATATTAAATATTTTTTAGGCCTTTGTGGTCTTGAGGCCTAAAGCATATTAAAAATTTTTAAGCCTTTGAGACTTTGAGGCCTAAAGCGGTTGCTTTCCTGCTTGGGTCTTGAGCCGCCACTCCTGGTTGTATCTATTGTGTATGCCTGAAACATTTTAGGTAGGTTTGAAGATATAGGTAGGTTTGAAGATATCCTCCTAGACCTAACTCTCTAGATGAAAAAAATTATGTTTAGTCTTTTGACTGCAGTGTCATGTTATGGTATTCGTAGTACTATCTTAATCATTATGATCTCATCTTCTGAAATTCTTTTTTTTTTGAATTCTCTAATATCATACTCTCTAACATTATCAGATCTTACTTTTTAACCATTAAACATGTCTAAGTTTCATTAGGGGTATCAAAGTGAGTCAATCCTACTTACACAGGTTAAGTTAAAATCAGACAACTCTATCAAATTCACTTTTTGGTAAGCTAAAAAATTTATAACCTGGCTCAACCCACAATGAATTGGTGAGTTAAATGAATTAACTCATTGAAGTATATTTGACTTTCCAACTTCTTTATAGTAAAGTGTTCACCTATTTCACTTAACATTAATCACAATTAGGAAATGATATTATAAATCTAATAAATAAAAATCAAAGTATTTACTTATATAATTACACAAATAAATAAATTAAACATCAAAACTATTCAAATACTATTGAACTAACATTCTAGTATTAAAAGAGAAAAATAGCAACCTATATGTTTAAAGTAGTAAATAATTAATAAAAAAATATAACAAAAATTATAAAAGTTTATTATTGTTGAGTTATGAATCAACCTAGCTCCAATTTGATTCAAACCTATGTAACCTGCAAATTAAGTAAATTGGGTTCATTTTGACTCATGTTTTAAAAAAAATATATATATTTTTTTCAACCTAACTCGAATCAAACCTATGAAAGTCAACTACTTTAACGCACCTAGTTTAAACGTTTATTTTTCACCTTTTTAAGTATATAAAACACATCAAATTATTTTTTTTTAATCATAAATGAAGGTTACATAATAGTATCAATCATAAAAAGATTTTCCTTTAACTCTGGCCTTCAAATATCTATATACCATACAACAACAAAAAAATTATATAATATTCGTCCAAGCTAATCATAAAAACAAATAATTTATTCAAATACTATTGTTATAGAATCTTTTATCAAACAGAACCGTAAGACAATATTTTTTTTTTTTACTGAATGTGTGACTTAACCTGTTATAATATGAATTTTTAACTTTGTAAATTTTATCCAATTACGGAAATTTTTTTGAAAAAATTTGACGCAAATTTAAATCATATCCTGCTTTTATTTTGATGATAGCAATATAACTTACCTTTTCAATATTTGTGGATTACTTTTGTTAGTTTCTCTTCCTTTTAGATAATAATGCATACACAAAAATAATAATAACACAATATTTTTTTCTTAAAATGTAATTTTATATACTTTGGTACATAAATGCAATGATACATACCATGACATATGCAAAAGTGTCACCCAAAACTAAAAATATTCTTTATAATGAGTATGGTATGACACGCAACAGGAATCCAACGACTTGCACGTTCTTTCTTTCTTTTCCTATTAAAATATTTGTCTCATCCTCTTTAATTTTTTCCTTTCTTCCTCTCATAAAATTTTAGTTTTGATGCCCCTCGAATCTTTCATGTTAAGTGACAAGGGTGTAAACAACTTCTAAAAAAAATCTGATTTTTTCTATATCTCTTTAACTTACAAAATGGATATAAAAGGTGCAATTTTATAATATGTAAAAGCATTAAATTAGGTTATTCATCATTTATAAAATAAAATAAAAACTACAAAATATTTCTGGTCGTATATTTTTTCCTAATCATTACAAGCTATCTGTAGTTCAATTGGATTCTTGAAACCACACATCATGGTTTGTGTACAAGTCACGGCATATAATAAAATTTCATTTGAACGATAATTAACAAAAATTAAAAAGGCAGATTAAAAAAGAAAAACTAAAATAGGTGTACACACGAATATCTGGACTAAACATTTTTTTCGTAACAATAGTATCATAAAAAATATTAAACAAATTTGATATTATTAGCAAACTATTTTTAACTCAAATTAAAAGTATATATTGTTGAGCAAAATATTTTTAACTCAAGTCAAAAAAAGTAACTTATTTTGTCTAATGTTTTAACTAAACATCCATAATAATAGTAGTTTGTTGGGAAAAAAAATTCAAGGATTATGAATTAGACTGAAAAGATTATATAAATAAGTTTTTTTCTTACTTGTCAATTTTATGAAATTGAATTAAACATATAATTGTATCATAATCTAACCTAAATCTAGAGAACCACTAAAAATATACCAGAAAAAAAAAATCAAAATCTCACATTACGATCGCTATCATCAAATTTCACTGTAAGTTCCATCTTACTATTTTTGGTAATTATTACACTTCATATAATTTTAAGTTAAATATTGACCAACTTACACCTTATATGACCCACCTGATTCATTCAACTGTTAATTATATACCTATTCTTTGTTTTTTCTTTCTACCTGTACTCATTACAAAAATAACCAGCATGAATAATATTTTTTCTCTCCCTATCTTATTAATTTATCAAAATCCCCATTTGCTGTGTTAATTCAAGTTCCATTGTAATGTTGTCCACATAGTTGTGGAACATTATCTTAATTATGTCATACATACTGAGTTATTAATCAATCATCATGAAGTATCAGAAAACTGAAACACTACAGTTAATTAAGTCTCCCTTCAAGAACAAATGAGCAAAGAAAAATTTATCAAACTGTTATAGGATTAATTAATATACACATAGTGACATACAGATTATAAATCACAGTCACTGATCATGCTCTTTAATATACAATTCAACAACTTGAGAAGAACACAAAGAAAAGGAGACAAGGAGGGACAGATATACAGAGAGAGAGAAGGTATATAGACAAAAGTATATATCAGTCACCCCAAATAATTAACCAACAAAGACAAAGGAACCAAGCATAGCCCTCTTTTCTTCAAGTCTGTGCAATCAACATTCTTGCCATTAAATTTCATTTCATGCTTGTTGTTATCATCTGTCTTCAAATCTGAATAATGCTCTGATGATGTGAACCCCTTACCCTACGCAATCATGATCATGAAACCATACATACAATTTGTCAGCAAAAATCGATCACCAAATTTTTTTCTTCTCTTCAGATGATCATGAAAAAGCATTATATTAATCCAGGTTTACCATAGAACCTTCTAGTTGATCATCATCCTTCCTAGAACTCATTTCACCTGGATTCAAGTCTCTCACCTACAGATAAAGAAAAACAAAAAGAAAAGAAAAAGACTTAGCATATGATGATTGGTGAAAAAGGGAAAGAAAAATAAAAATCAGATCATAAAAAGTTTGTGTCTTTAGGTATACCTTGGGGCTATTGACTGGGGAGCTAGCAGTGTCTTCCAAAGGGTCATCTTCTGATATCTGTTTGGCTCTTGCTTTCTTGAAGGTCAATTTTTTGGGTAGATTTGTGGTATTGCTAGCCTTAAAAGAGGGGGAAGAGAGAAGATGATGATTGTGGTGAGAAAATTTCCATGCAGCAGAAGAAGCAGCATCTGAGAGCAAAGAGGAGCCATCCAAACTGGAACAATAACTGGGTTCTATGCCTTTTGAGAAGTCTTCAAAGTAAGATGTCCATCCACTTTCTCCATCATCAGAACCAATTGGTTTTTTGCTGCCAGCCACTATGCCTCTTGATGAACAATTCACAGAATGATCCATTAGTCAAACTCTCACAACACCACCATATATACTATATAGAGCACCACAAATTAATAATAATAATCTAAAATTTATAATAAGAACCATTATGAGTATATATAATAACAATAATAATACTCCCTTTTCATATTTTTTTATCTTTTAATTATTATCCTGTTTTAAATTTTCACTTCAGTTAAAATGATACAAAAAAAAAAAATATATGCACTGGACATATAAAATGATTTTATATTACACGTTCAGTTTTTTTTTCTTTTATAAAAAAAGAAAAACTCTAATAATTGTCTATACTCAATGTTTAGTTGATATTATTGATGATATGGAATGGTACCATATTGATAGTGCATTATTAAACATTAAAAAGTAGATTATGACATAAAAAATGTATAAGAACATATAATTATTGATGAATATATAAAAAAAAAACATTAAGTCTAATCCTGAAATGAATCCTCATATGTAACCGACTTAATCTGTGAGATTCCCCTACCCTAAATCTAATCCTAATTTGCTATTTTCATAATGCAAGTGAACATTTTTAATGACAATGTTTGGTGAGAGGTTGAGAAAAGGTTTGGTAGAGGGATTCGTAACCGAAAGTTAGAGTGAAGAATGGAGAAAAAGAGAAGACACACATACCGTAGATTCTTGAAGTGGGACAGAGGGTGTTTAGGAAGTTAAAGTAACAGTTGAAACTCTAACCGAAAACCAAACATGGAAAGAGGAGAGAAGAAATGTCGAGAGGAAAAAACACAAACAAATGAAAACAACTTGCAGATAGAGAAACAGTTGACCTTTGCTGTTCTTAACCATGGTGTTTTCCATTTTTCTCCTCAGAAATGCTCCTATATTAAAATAAATAATAAAATAGAAGACAAAATGAATTGGTGTGATAAATGATGTAATGAAAAAAAAAAAGGATGAAAGTCAAAGAAAAACTGAATATACAAATATAATATATCTGTTTAAGATACTTACAATCCACCGATTATTCTTTCGATTACTACCTTGTTATATTATAGTTCATAAGGTCTGTTGATTTTGTTTGGTAATTATAATGTGTGATAAGAACAAGGTTGATGCTTATCAAACTGAAATTTTTAATGAATAGGTTGCTCCCTCTTGTAATCAAAGAACACTAAAACCAGTGCAATGTATGAATGCCAAATCTTCATAGTTTTTAATTAGCTTGTTGGGTAGGAGCATAGTTTGAATTCCTTTTATATCATATAATTAGTACCAAGTATTAAATGGCCTCGGAAATGATTAATTTTTTGTATGAAGAATCTGGTTTATTACCTTTAATGAAACATTTTCCTCAAATATATATTTTTCATCTACAATACTTGAATTTAAGATTTTGTTTTACAGGATTGAGTTCAACATTGGTAACAACAATTAATTGAAGAAAAATTATACTTTATATATATATATGAAAAAAGTAAGGTATAATATTTGAAAGCGTGACTTTTTCACTAAAATTAAAAAAGTAATATAAGATCATACATAATATATTTGTTTTAACAGTCATATTTTAAGTAGGATTTAATCATTTAAATATATTTTTTTAAATTTATTATTTTGATAAACTTTAAAAGAAATTACACCGTTTTAGTAAAAAAAAATCTTAAATTTAACATTTATATATTACTATAATTTTATGTATTGTATCTAATATTTTTTATCAGCAAATTAAGGATATTGCTGCAATGCTATTATCTTTGAATAGATAGTCAATTATTAGCTTCTTTCCCAAAGAAATAAATATATAGCAAACAATAAATTTTATTTAAAAGTACTATAAGAAAAAAAAATTATTTAGAAATCAATTTTTAACTATCAAATACAATGGTTACTAATTATGATCAAAATAATCACCAAATTAGGTTTAATTACTAAATAAATATAAAATAAAAATAATAATTGAATTTAGTGACAAATTAAGTCAAGATAATTGGTATCTAACATTAACTATTACACTTTTAGTCACTTATATACCATTAGATTCTAAATTAGTATCTAATTAAGTTAGAGACTAATTTAGAATTTAATTATATAAATTATTAAAACCTTGGTAGTTAAATGTTAGATACCAATTATCTTGACTTAATTGGTCAGTAAATCCAATTATTACTTTTATTTTGTAATTATTTAGCAATCAAAATATAATTTGATAATTATTTTAATTACAATTAGAAACCATTTTATTTAATAACTAAAAATTAGTCTCTATATAGTTTTTTTTTTCTTGTAATGATAGTATTATTTGAAATAATTTAAAAAGTGATTTACATTCATGGAAATTTTACTTTATATTGTGACGTGATAAAGGTAGTGTAGTTATGAAACTTATGTGATTCATTAATAATGTGATACTAAGTAATTTTTAGGTTAAAAAAATTAAATTTATTTTTTTAGAAATATGTTTTATTATTTACATCCTACAAAAAAATTACACCTTACAAATAATTATCATTAACAAAACTTCATCCAAACATACTTTCGAGAACTCTAACTATTATCAATATCTCCCTCCTTACAATCATATTATGACTCACACTCATTTGTCATTACTATTTTGTTTGTAATTCCTCGCAAACATGTTCTGAAGGTATCTGACTTGCTTACACATTGTGTTCAAATAACTTTCTAAACTCCCTTCCTTGCAATATCATGAATTCTGCAGTCTTCGTTAAGTTTGTCAAAAATCTCTTATGGCTATTATAATTCTCCTTCTCATAGCAACTTCTCGATATCAATTATAATTTTTAGTTGTGACTTTGTGCCAAGTAACCTTGATCTACCAAGTATATTTGTTTTGCCGTTGTTTGACCATTCATGTTGTCTCCGTGAGATGTTATGATGACCTACCCTTCCCTATTCTCCTGTATTAACACTCAACAATTATAGATAAGGAGACCTCGGTCTCTGTTAGTGATTCAATCATGTTATAAGTCTTAAACTAAGGTTTACACTTGCTTGATCTCACCCTGCACACCTTATCTTTCTTTTTTGGATCCCTCTACTCTTTTTCTATAGTTAGCTTCATTGGTCAAAAATATTCATATTTCTTACCTCTCTACTCTAATTACCTTGCCACTATTCCTTAACCCCCTATCACTTATCAATTGACTACCTATTCCACCTTTAACTAGAGCCATTTGTTGCTTTATAGTTAGGATTACCATTCCTTACAATCTGTACCACTAACTTAATTGCCTTTAAAATTCAAAGAGTTCTTAAACATTGCATTGAGCATTAATATCACTCTAAATATGAAAACACAACTACCATTTATGTTTTATCCATAGTTATGCATTCAATTAAGCCATACACCATCTTCTCATGCCTAAATATTGTCTTATTTCTTTGATTGCAAATTCTCCTTGTAATTGCTAACCAATACTCTTATATGTTTAATATTTAAATCCAAAACTATAGAAATGCTAAACATTAAAGCTTAGGAGTGGTGCACTAACCTTGTTCCCATTGTTTACAACTATGGCCTTTATCTTTGGATGGTGCTCGGTGTGTGTTGATGATCTCTTCCCTTTTTTTTTTTAATCGCCTTCAAAGTTCATCCCATTTCCATCTCTTACATCCCCAAAAAAGTTCCAAGAACTCAATCCTCCAAGAATCCCTAACATTTGGTCGACACTCTGAGAACAAAATCCAACTTCATTTCATTTCATATATATATATATATATATATATATAGTGGTGCCTATAAAAAAGAAAAGGTGTAGCTGCTCAATTTTCAAACAAGGCAATACATGACCATTATGACTACACCATCACAGTCAATAAAATTTGTTTATTCCTTAGAAGCAAAATAAAGGAGTATAGTCTAAAGCAAAACAATTCCATTTAAATACATAACCTACATCATATTTTGGCTTGTTCCCTGCATAAAGAAAACAACATCTATTTCTACAGTAGTGTACCTCAAATATAGCCTACAAATGTCAACAATAGCTGCAAAAAACTTAGAGCAATGATCTCCATTCTGAAAAATATAGTGTGCTTGTTCTGTTCCTACCCTGCTATTGCACATGCTCCATTTAGGACTCTTTAGTAGTGTTTTGACTTGCCCATTGTAGGAAGTTGTGATTTATGCTCATATATAACTTACAAAGCCAAATAGGGAACAAATCTAAGCTAAATTGTCTGACTGGAAGGATATATCCCTTGGAAAAATAAGTCAGAGCATATGCAGTCATATAATCCCTGTATAGCTTGTATTCTTGTTAAGAGGATATTTAATTTTACCTGAAACATGCATTACTTCTTTGCTACTAAATCGTAATTTGTCAAGATGTATAATGTTACTAATTCCATACCTGGTGTAGAGATTTTAAATCTTATAAAGACATAAACAATCAAGTTCTCCCCTATATTCACAAATAATGTCTAGGTATCCTCTTTTCTCATATTATTTGTTTGATGTATTCTATTGGGTTTAGGCACCAATCAAAATATGTAAATGAAACATTTCTGCACTTCCGACTGATCGAGGCCTAACTTTAATATGGATAAAAGTGAATACCTCCTCTGAATCAAACTTAATATTTCAAAAGATGACATTATTTCTATTAGTCCAAATGTTTCATAGACAAGTCCCTCACATGGATCTCTACTCTAGATTAAACTTTTTATTGAAGTATGTTAACTCAAAGCTTAAAAAATGATGCTTAGTCCAAAATTAATATGTCACAACATTCCTATCCATTTATCTAGCATCTTTAAAATTGAACTGACCACTTCACATGTGAAAAATAAATTACTAACTGATTCTTTATTTGATCTACATATAATACACATCATTGTATCGATTAGATGTAATTCTTTTTAAGTTATCCTTCGTAACCACCTTATTAATTAAAACTCTTCAAATACAAAATTATGTTGTTGACAAAGTTTTTATTTTCCACAATTTATGAAACATATCATCATCCTCTTCTCTAATCTCATTCTTGATCCTACTATAAGTTGATTTAAGAGTATATTTTAAACTTTCTACTCCCTTTCATATCATCTCCCGTATTCCTTCTCATTTTACTCCCTTACCTGCATTTATCTTTTTTTATTAAAAAAGTTATTTGATAAATATTTGAGTGGATACGTATACAAATACGAGTATATTCTTTACCCAACAAAGATCAAAATGAAAAGCAAATATTATACTCCTTAAATATAAACATAAATAAACATAATTTCTTGTTTTAGAAATAAATGTAATCAAACTTATACTTGTCTAAATAAGAGACGATGAATATGCAAAACAGTATAACTCCAAGTCTAAAATTTAGACTATAATATTTGTCTTATGATGTCTAAATAATAAACTACAAATGAAAACCGTGACACTTTTTATCCGAGTTTTAGAAGGCATTTTATTTTATTTTTCTCTTTTAAGTAAAACATAAAGTTGGTTTTAGTTGTAAAATTTGATCAAGCAACTAAACTATATTTAGTTATAAAATAGCGGCTTAGTTATTTTCCAGCTTAAATATTTTGTTTAATCATTGAAAAATAAATGTTTTTAAATTTGGTCCATATAAATCTTTGTTTTATTTTTTTTCCTCTAAAATTTACAATTATAATTTTTGGTAATAATCATTTTTTATCTTTGTAAAAAAATAATTTGTGTTAATCCCTTCAAATATTTGAAGTCAGTGTTATTGATTTCTAAAGTTCATTTTAAAGTAAATAAACAACATTTATCACACGATATAGAATTGGTTTCGGAAGTATGACTTTCCACACACCTTACAATCAACTTAAAATGAAAAAAAAAATATTTTGAGAAATGAAAATCGACTTTTTTTTATAAGAACTAATTTGAATACTAGTTAATTTTACAAGGAGTATATATTCAAGTCTTATTTTTTTTAATCCCTTAAATTTGAGTTAATCTGATTTTGAACTTCTAAATTTAAAAGAAAAACGTATCTCTAATTAGAAAAAATAGTTTTTAGTCTCCAAATACTAAATGTGAAAGGCTACGTTTTCTTAAAAAAAAAAAATTGTTTCTAAAAAATATGGGAAACTAAAATCATATTTTTCAAATTAAAAAGAAAAATTATAAATTTAGATAATTAAAACCAGATTCATCTTACGTTTAAAAGACTAAATGATTAAAACCAAAATATCCTATTACACACGTGTTTCTGCTATTATTGAATAAGACTAATAGAAACTGTGTTGCTTGGTTTATTTTTAACCTGAAGCGGTTATAAATTCGCATAATTTAACAATTTGCAAAAATATAAACTATTACAATCTTTGCCAAATTCTTGGCTGTGAAAAAAAAATCCTTATTATCAAATTATAATATTAAAAGTTTGTGTTACTATTAATATAACTTGTAGTTAATAGTATGTAAGTTTTATTATATACAGTTTTCTTAAACAAAAATATATTATTTTATAAATATAAGTTTAATTATTTTAAAAAAAGAATTAAATTCTTATTACAAAATTTAATGTTTTTTTATTCTTAAAAATTGTATATGTCTTTTAATTTGAAAAGTTATTTTATCTAAATTAGTTAATCAGATGCGTATTAGTTAATTTTAATTTGTACTTATTTTTAGAAATTATTTTTTATTTATCAATATTTAAGTTTATTTTTTACAATTTTCATTATACTTAATTTTATATACCATCTTTCATTTGTATTGCATAACAATTTAAAAAGACATTCAATAAATACTAAAAATAGTATAGTGAAATAATTAGTTTTATAAACTAAAAAATATGTAATGATAAATAAAAGAAATTAAAGATAAAAAAAACAATATTAAAATATAATGAAATAATAGAAGAACAAAAAAACTAAAAGCTACTTTAGACTAAAAGTTCTTAAAATTAACTATTTTGAATTTTTTTCATATACTTACATGTTAAAGTAACTTATATACTAAACTTAAAATTATTCAAATAAATTACTAAAACATCACCAAAAAGTAATCTCTTTTGATGATTATACAATATTTAAAGTAACATCGTTAAAAAATTAATTGTTATATAAGTTGTTTAAAAGAAACAAATCACGCTATCTAATAATTAGATTTATTTTATAATGAACAATTTTCTTGGGGAATTTTAGGCACAATTTAGAGGGTCACGACCGAGAAAGGCAGACATGACATATTATGCTCACTTCAGCTTTCATATATTTGGTTTAGTTTCAAAATCTGAAGACGTGGTCCAATGTCAAAATATTTCAGTTCAAATTATGCCCCTGCGTGATCTAATAATTTATTTTCTACTTTTCATTCGTTCTTTATTAATATATTGGTTAGAAAATTAAACATCTTGGTACTTCAGACGCTGCAAGAAAGGCCCTTTAAAAACTGTGGTACAGAAATATTTGATCATAAGTCGAAACATTATTTTAAAGGAACATCAGTAACACAGACCACAAGTATACAAACAAATATTATCAGTGGGAAAGAAAGGTAGCATTGCAGGAGATAAATGACAATGCACGCACCCTAGATACCGAGCCTTTAGCTGATATCATAATGCATGCCACACCTTTCCAAAGCCCTGGAATGTAAAACACCCCCAGCAGAGGCAGTCCACCAAATAAGAAAAACCAACTCAGAGAGCTCGTAAACACCACAAGTGAAAACAACTGATAGGAAGCCGGTGAAATAGATAAATCAAAACACTAAAATGAACTTTACATATGCCATCTGTGTATATTAAACTCCATTTGACAAACTGATTCCTTGAACATAATAGGTTCGGCAGACAAGCAAAAGAAAATAAGAGACAGAGTTGTAAATATTAAAAATATAGGATAGACAGTACAAATGTCCAAGGAGATATCAACAGCGTCAAAGTTCTAGTGGCCGTATTTCTGAAACTCCCACTCACTGTTATCTGTACAAGCACAGAAACACCAGTTAGAAGTGCACTTCTTTATCCATAAGGTACCAAAAGAAAAGGATGATGAAAGAAACCACGTCTGCGTACCTAGAGGACAAACTTGACGGGTCTTGAGCCATCGACTAATGCAGTGGAAGTGAAAAGCATGATTACAAACCCCTGTATAAAATATAAGACAGCGCAAGCAGCAGTTTGAGTAATTCAGTGAAAACTAAGAAATATTAACAACCACAGAAGCCTATCAAAGAATAGCCTACAAACTATTCTTTGAAGTCCTAACTAAACTGAAATGGCACAACATTTTCACTCATGACATGAATAAATAACCTACGCACCATACATTATTCCAAAATTAGAAAAGGTAGAGAGTTTACAACATTGAGAGAATCTACAAATACCAAAATGTACGTGGGGACAACGTATATTTTGTCCCACGAAATGAAGGGGAAAACATTTTTTCTCCATCTCAATGTTATTGACACGTATTTTTATTATTTTTCACGAGGAAACCAAACAAAGGAATGGAAGCATCCCTTTTCGATTAGACAGAAATAATAACTCCTTCAATTCTCTCTTTTGCTTTCTTTTCCTTTTGTAAGTATCTTTTCCATTTCCTCCTTTGTACCAAAAAGCCTGGAGGCCATCATAATAAATCACAACTCCGATTCTTATAGTTTAAACGACAACTCCAAGGGTCAACAAAGTACGATTAATTTAAAAGCTGCAAGAACTTGAGTAATAAGGTGTGGCTACATTCTTATGGTACAACTCATGGTGATTATCTCGTATTGAGTATAGAATAATTCATGATCTCTGTACTCCTAAAAAAGTATAGAAGGTACACAAACCTTAAATGTAACCTAAATACAATATATCATGTGCTTGGCAATAACTGCTAGAATCTCCTTTAGCTCTGAAGTGCAGAGGAACAGATCCTATGGTTTAGATGGTTACTGTAGAACTTTTTGCTAGGCAATATCAATAAGATTATTCATGCAATAAAAAGATTATTCCCTTTTCAAATCATAAACTGCTAGAAAAATATGATGGAAACGCTGTTTTATGTTACGTTAGAAAATTCCTTATAATTCTGCTTATAAATAAGTATATTTTTCATGGCTTATTTTGGGTCCTTTGTGAGAGGGCAGGGGGATTTTCAATTAGACAAGATGAATACCTAACACAGCAACACGAGCCAGAGGAAGTGCCACAAGATTGAGCAGTCACGTAGTACAACAGTACACGTAAGATACTGAATTTGCCTCAGTTTAAGAGATGAACAGAAACATAAAACGGGGGGAAATAAAATAAAGGACAAAATAATGTCTTCAATGATAATGTTAAACAATGAAATATCAAAAGATTAACTCAGACTAGCTTGCATCCACCCTCCTAGAATAAACCACACCTTTTGTCTCCAACCTCAAAATCAAGGCCATAACAACAACCACCAGCCCAATAATAACCTTGCTTTGGGACAAAGGTTTTGATTCTTGAGTCAAATTCTATATTAATGCTTTAATTTGCCAATGATAACACCCCCACTTTGAACATGACAGCAGCAACAACTCTCCTCTCTTTACGTAAAAACAAACTTCCAATACATTTCCTTGCGTAGAGATTGAATCAGACCAACTAAAGAACTTTTTTATCTTGATTTTAAATTATTATATTCCTACAATCATATCTAATTTCCTCAACCCTAAGGTGACACAACAGATAATAACAAGCATTGTAAAAGCTATTTCAAATAAAATCAGAAATTAAAGCGAATCGGAAACATACCCCACGCCACAGTACATTCTTCGCTAGTTGCGCTGGCCTGGTTGGCTTGGCACTCGATACCTAAAATCAGTGACCAAAATTTCAGAACCGGAACGAATCGCTTCAAATTGAACAACAGTTTTCGATTGAAAGAACGAGCTTACAGAGATCCATGATGTGGTTCCGGCAGATGGCACAGTTATCGACAACGATGTCTGCGAAAAAGAAAAGGAAAACAGTGAATCCCCAAAACGAAGAAAAAAAAAAGGGGGAAAAATTAGGGTTTAAGGAGAAAAGAAATACCCCAAGCCCAGAGTGCGACGGCGTTCCATTTCTTGATCTCGAAGCGCTTGGGCTTCTTGGAAGAGGGACCGGCGCTGCTCGATGGCTCGCCGGCCGGAATCATTGGCACGTCGGAATCAAGAGTCGCCATGTCCCCTTTCTCTCGCGGTCGGAACTCGGTGATTTGTTCAGTGCTTTCTTCAATTGAATCAACAATAGTGTATAAAGGTCTTCTACGTTTCTACCAACAACAATAATCGTTGTGAGCATTCTTTTTTTAATGGATTGGGCTAAGTTGTTTATTTACTGTGCTGGGCCAGTTCCTTATTTATTGAAGGACTGGGCGTTTCTTCCAGCAGCCCCACGAAATGACTATTTCTTCTTGCACCCCCATAGAAGAAGTAGAATTACCATTTTACCTTTTAAAAAAATAAATAAACACTCCAACATCTGTTTTCATTTAAGGCTATTATATCACAAAATTCAGAATATAAAAATATAAAATATATGTTTTATATTATGGATTTAGAATATTAAAATATGAAATATATATTTTATATTATGCATTGTATAATTAAGAAACAGCTTATGGAGGTGCAGGAAGAAACAGCCTGGTGAAATTCTTGGTTAATTGTTTTCCATAACAGAAAGCCCATTCTAGAATGAAAGCAAGGTGCAAAAGAATTTTGTAGATATGTTAAAGATAAATTCTAGATTATTAGTTCCTGTAGCATAGGGTGTTCTTCTTCCTTGGACTTGTATATCTAAAGTGGTTGTTTCAAAGTAGAAGAAGAAGAAGAAGGGGAAAAAAAAACAAAAACGAAGCTTTATATTCATTCTTGATAAAGACATGGCAAAGAAGTAACAGCTTAGAAAAAGTAATACTTACTTTTTTCCTCACCACTATATATTTACACACTCTACTCCCTTTTCTTTTGCCTGGATAAATTTTTAGTCTTAATATGGAACCACACAGAGGAATATTCTTAGATTAATTCTTTTATAGAGTTATTATATTCAATTCCACATGCAAACTGAAGATATTTTAAGAAAAAAAAATTGTGAGAATATTTTATTTAATAAATTATATATATATATATATATATATATATATATATATATATATATTAAATTCCTAATTAAATCAAAATTTTGTATTAATATCACTAAGTATTTGAGATTAACCGGTGTAGGATTGTTTCATTTTAAATATTGAAAATTGTCTCTCATAAAAAAATTGTTTTGACCAAAAAGAAATTTTATTGAATTGACTATATTTACAATTTTTTTATTATAAATTTTTAAAGTTATTTGACACTGTTAAATGAAGTCAATTTAACGTATAATATAGTTTTAAAAATTGAAGTAATATTGATAATAAACTAACAAACCATGTAGATCTAATTGACTTCAAATTTAGTCAACATAATTATTAATTAAAATAATATAAAAATGTTTTATGTTTAAATTATTGAAATTGTATGTGTACGCGTACATATTTTACACACACACACACATATATATATATA
>Ga0209489_104711_pt1 | contig 24779 bp, 16 predicted proteins | sample SiratrowhiteBW_FD_187527 | JGI IMG/M metagenome (GOLD analysis project Ga0209489, IMG submission 187527) | Root nodule microbial communities of legume samples collected from California, USA - Siratro white BW (SPAdes) (version 2) | ecosystem: Host-associated > Plants > Roots > Nodule | place...
TATATATATATATATATATTAAAACGAAATTGATTATCAACATAATCGATTATATATTAATATATTCTTATACTTATTTATAAAAATATTTTTTTAATTATTTTAAAATTTTATTTTATTATAAATTTAATTATTATATATTTTTAATTATTTATTATTTTAAAATATAAAATATATATTTTTATAATTTAATTAAAAATTAATATTATTAATAATAATAATTTTATATTAATAATTGATTATATTTATTTTATTATTATATAAATATATATATTTATATTAATATTCAAATAAATATAAAATGTTTTGAAAAAATTTTCTCGTCTACAAATTTTCGCAGTTGGCGAAAAAAGTTTTCAAAAAAAAAATTTATGTTTTTTTTTTGTATTTTAATAATATTTTATTTCTCAGATTTTAACTTTTTTTCGTATTAGATTTGTCGCGACAAATTCGCGTTCGGATTTAAACATATCTTTAATCTTCAATTTATTTATTTTTTAATTAGTCTAATCTCTTAATCTATTCTTTAAGAGAAAATATATTATTATTTTAAAAAAATGAACATTACATATTGGCATTTTTTAAAACTAATACAAAAGCTCAGAGTTTACACTATATTTTTTTTATACTTTTTTTTAAGAAAATGAAAATAAAAAAATAAAAATAAAAAATTATATTTTTCTGAAAAATAAAGGAGATAATAAATTTAAAATGAATTAAACAACAAATTTTTTTGAATTATTTTAAAAAATAATTAAAAGTACTTTTTTATTTTTTAAAATAAATTTTATTTGTTGGAATAAAATTGGATGTTGATATTAATTATTGATTTAAAATAATTATATTTATTTTATAAGAGTAAAACTTTTACATAAACATTATTTTTATAAATCAAGTTTGCATGTATAAAAAATAGAATAAATATTCCATTAGTGTAAAAATTCAAATAGCCTCATAGTTTAAATAAACTCCTTGCAATAATACATCATTTCAGTACTATTCAACATAAAAGAAATTATAAAAACAATCATATAGTTATTAGGTAGAATTAAGACTAGACTAATGATAATAGCAGGTCGAATCGGACAATAATAAAAAAATCATCCTAAGGCACACAAATAGATGTTTACAGTTTATAAAAAAATTCAAACTCTCCAATAACAAGGAGGTGAAATGAGAGATGATATCGATTAGAAAAATAATAGATAATTATAGTATTATGATTCAATAAAACATGTGAACAGTACGTTAAAACACTAACACTATAAAAATATTAATAAAAACTAGAAAACGAAGAGAAAATATATATTGTAGACTTTCTTCGCTTGTGCGAAGATTTGCAGCGATTTAAAGATTTCAAATTTTTTATATAATTTATTTAATTATTAATATATTAATATTTATATTTATATAATAATAAAATAAATATAATTAATTATATAATATAATAATAATAGTTTTTAATAAAATTATAAAAATAATAATTATAATAATAAAAATAATAAATAATAATTATAATAATAAAAATAGTTAAATAATAATAATAATAGTAATAAAATTAAAATTATAACAATAATAAAAAATTATGAAATAATAATATTATTAATAATTATTATTATTTTATTTTATTTTAAAATAATTAATAATTTTATAATTTTATCAATCAAAATAATAATAATTTATTAATCACATTTAATAAATTAATTAATTTTAATTTTAAATTTTAATTATTTTAAATTATAATTTTATCTATTAAAAAATTATTTTATCAATCATATATATCATATTATTTATAAAATTTTTATTTAAATTTTATTATTATTTTCTTAATTTAAATAATTAAATTTTTATTTAAAATTAATTCAAATCTACTCCTTTAAATATAAAATCTTAACATACACTGTACAACTACATTAAAGTGAGGCACTGATCTATAAAAGTACAAAACTCTAATTTTGGACTCACCAGACTGTGAACATGTAAAGGAGAAGTCCTGCACCCATCACGACTTCTATATCTTGTAACAAAATCAAGTGATCAAATAGTTTTCAAAGTGACAGTGATGACTCAAGTTGTCAGTCTGGCCACGACTTCTACTTCAAAATCAGCTTTGTTAACGCCACTTCAATCTTGTTAATATATTTAGAAAAAATATTTAAAAAAATACTGTAAAAAATATTAAAAAAAAATACTGTTTAAAGTTGTACTATCTAATAAAACTACAAAAATAATTAAAAATTTATTTTATGTTACACGTCTTCTAATACGAATAAAAGTATTATTCGTTCAAAGATATTCTTATCAGTGTGACTTCTCACTTTCAAAATTGTCTCTCCGAACATTACATAACTCAATCCTCTAATTTTCTCAAATTTACTCATTTTAATATTTTTCGTCTAAATCTGAAAAAGAAAAGAATCAATAAAACATTCACTCCCGAAAGACAAAGCAAATACATTTGAAACTAGTGTGAAAATTAAAATTACCAAGAAACCATTCAAAACAAAAAGTAATCAAAGAAATTCGGACATAATTTGAGAGAAGGCGTCATAATACAGTATGCCTAAGTATTATGAGCTAAAAGAATTAACATAGACAGAAGTTCGCAAATGTTGAACTAATCAAAGTTCCTTTCCACTCTCATTGTTTTGATCTTGTTTGTAAGATCCCAATCTTCCATCCAGTTATTATCTGCACTCTCATTGTTTTGATCTTGTTTGTAAGATCCCAATCTTCCATCCAGTTATTATCTGCAAAATATAAGAAATCCTCTAACCTCTAAAAATAACAATAAAATTAGAAATATCTCTTGCATAGTTTGAAACGGGTATAAGAAAAGTTATTTATTGTAAATGGTATAAACTTACTCTCAGCACCTTAGCAGACTCTTTCTTATTCAGTGAAACGATAAATGGACACAAATTCCACAGAACTATTGTCAGTAATTAAATCAAGCCATTCACTTCTTTCTGGTTACTAAATACTACGGCCTCTTAAAACTCAAGAATTACTACACAATCTACACGAAACTTAACAGATATACAAATTATATGAAATAGGTTAGCCACATTGCACAAATAGCTGCACTGTCCATGCCAATTTCTTTCTTGTTTAATATATAATTGTTAATGGATTATCAGCAAGTGTGCTGAGTCCTCAAGTAGTATAGTAGATAAAATGAGTATTGTTTCCAGAGCGAACGGAGTTTAATTGAAAACCAAATATATATATATATATATATATATATATATATATATATATATATATATATATATATATATATATATCTCAATGGATGGTGAATAAGAACAATTAATAATGATGGGTTTGTTAAAGAAATCTTAACAAGAAAATAATTAAAAAAGATAAAATTAATAGTAATAAAAGTCTTGAGATTGAATTGTAAGTGACTCTTTTTCCCATACACTCATAATTAAGTAATTATGTCATTCTATTAAATTACCTTTATGTGCAAGTCAAAATCTTTTCAACTTGATTCCTCTAACATTGAAATTCATAGATTAAAATATCTAGCTCTATTCCTATATACTAGATTAAATTAATCAGCATTAAGAGCATTTGCAATGAACAGTCATTACGTTACACTTCATTCTTGAACCTATACACGTAATGAGTTAACGTTTATTTCCAATTTCAAATAATGTTTTCCAGTCAAAATAAGAAATCTGAGATATACAGATTCTAAACAAAACGTTAACGGAAGTAATTAAATTGAATGACATAAAAATAATATTAAGAATGCATATGAAAGTGAGACTTTACATTCAATCCCAAGAAGAAAAGAAATTAGCTACGTATGGTAGCCATGAAAATACAATGGAAAAGGAAAAAAAAAAAAATTCGTGATCACAGAAGTGCTTCAAAGATCTTCCAAAAGATGATGATCCCCTTGTTCAACCTAGTCTCTCTTTTATAAAAGACCCCTGATGTCTGTTACAGAGAGGCTGTTATTTTGCACTTCACACCTTCAGTGGCGTTGACGCTTTCGTGTTCTGATTTTAGTGAATTTTAGCTCAAGCTCTCCCTTTAGCGTAAGCAAGAAGTCACTTGAAATATGTTTTTCTGCTCCTTTCCTTAATTCCAGCGTTTCTCATTCTCTCTTCCTTCGAATCTTACCTATATCTCAACAACCTTTTCTCTTTCCACAACCAAAACGCATTAAACAGAAAAATAAATAATAAAATCTCTAACTAACCAAAATCCCTAAAAATCCTATAATTAAAACAAAATTACTGTTAAAAATCCTAACAACTCTATACGTAATTAACCAACAATTAACAGTTATCAAAAGTCTCCCCACTTAGCTTCTTGCTTGTTCCCAAGCAAGACAATCAGAACTCTCAATCTCTCATAATTCATGTGATCTGTTTCTCTCTTAAGCGTTTCTTAATTTCAAGCAATTCACCCACAGCCTCATAAATTAGAAATTCCACAATCCAATATTCAAACAACAAAATGTAAGTCATGACAGGATGTTCTCATCTCACACACTTCTCACCACTGTTTTCCTCAAAGAAAATGACATATTATTCTCAATCAAAAAGTTCTTATTCATTTATCAAACAAATTCACCCTGCAATTGATAAGTCCGAAGGTCTTTAAAAGGTTGTAACGTGGCCTGGCTACAAAAAAAAACTTGGTTTTTCTTGGAACACAAAACATACAAATAGTTTCAAAAATTATGGATACAACTTGAATTTAAATTTGGAGAACTAATTGGACTATGAATTCTTCACCATTTTTACTTTCCAGCTGACTGTATCATTCAACATTGCTTGAGCTAAGACAATAGCTCATGCTTCCCACTGTGTACCCCTTTTTCAACTACTATTTTTTTTCTTTTCTTTTCTCTTTCCAAATGTATAGAAACAATATATATATTTTTGTTTTTGTTTTTTTTATGTGGAGTACACTCTTATAGTAGCCTAACTTACTTCCATAGTATCCACAACCCTCTTTTACTTAGAACTCCCTTTTTCTTCAAGTTGTACCATAATTTCCTAACTATTCATACTGAAGATAGGTTTTATGGACATATAGCTCAAGGTTCCACTGATTTAGCCCAATTTGGTTCATAATTCAATCTCTCATCTTACTAGGTAGCTTTTTGGCTCTAGTTATCATTTATCCTCAATCAAACAACATGCCTTCCTCATCCTTATCATTACGAGATAAGTCCTAGCTTAACAAATTAAAGCAACAATTAATATCAAGACAATATGCACTTCAATTTTGCTTTCAATGTCACTTCCTCACATACTGTTTCACTCCAATCCTGTCAATTCTTGCTAATGTTAATCCTCCTATTTTCATGCAATCTTTCTAATTCTCTGTCACTGTTAGCTCAAGCTCAAAAATAAGCATACGCTACTTAATGCACACAAAATGTTTCAGTCACAATCTCAGCATTTCCATTACTTTCAGTACACAGTCATGTTAACATATCATGTTCAGTCAGTAGTTCCTGTGCCTAAGCCTTGTACAGTTATCCAACATGTGCAGATTAATACAATTATCCATCACAAATAGACATTCATCAAAATAAAAACTATACTACCACAACTTGTCTCTGATCAGCATTTCAAAATATCATCCCAGCCCTTTTGCATATCTACAATTGATCAAGTCAGCCCCAAAAATTCCTTCAATAGTGCCACAACAACCTTCAGTAGTTGCTCTTTCTTCCTGCTATAGCAACCCTCAGTAGTTGCTATCCTCCTCATCTGTGTCCTCATCACTTACAGAGTTTCCTGATGTTGTTTCCTCATTACTTACTGAATCTTCTTCATCACTTGCTCGATCTTCCCCCTCTCAATCTGACGATATCACAAACTGAGTTTTTAGAGGCTCTATTTCCTCTATAATAGCCAAAGTTCCTGCCACAGTTCTCTTTGCCCTTTTTGACCTTCTCACTGGCTCTTCTACAGCTGGTTCCTTCAATGATGAATCTGCCTTTTGTGATCTTGTCGACCTTCTTGACAGTTCAGCCACTGGTGCCTCTTTTTCTGGTGAGTTTACTTTATTTGTTAACGGACTTGCTCTTTTCACTAGTGTCTTCTTTGCTGAAGTTGTTTTCCTGACTGATGAGTCTGCTCTCCTGACTGGTGAATCTGTTCCTCTGATTGGTGAATCCTCTCGTGGTTCAACTGGTGGTTCAACTGATGGTTCTGCCTGGCTAGCTGCTGCTAGCTCCTCTGTTGTTGGTGCTACAGGTGGTTCCTTCTCTACTCCTGGTTCATTAGGTGGTTTATTCATTGGTTCATTATTCACTGGTGCCTCTCTATTTCCAGCATCACTCTGCACTTCATCCCCTCCAAGTTCACCCCTCCCACTGAACTTGGCCTGTCCCCAGGCCAGTTCAAGTAAAAGGACAGTTCCTCATCATTCATGAAGGTCTTATCTCGCATGGCATGGTATATCTGCATCATAAACCTGCAAATAACACTTTGTTGATCCTCCATATTCAAAACATGTCTCATAATTCTTTTCTCCACTGCCTCTAGAGTTGGTGATGAGGTTGACTTAGGTGGACTTGGTGCCCTGTTTCTCTGTTCCGGATACTCTTCTGCATTTGTGCAATGAAGCTGAATGAACTTCAAATCAATTGGAGCTTGGATCTTCACCTTCAGATCCACAAATACTCCTTGACTTTCACATAAGGCAGTAATCAATGTCAGGAACCCCTAAGTTCCTCTTCGTTCCCCCTCTTCCTACTCTCTCTTCATCCACCACCTTCTGTATTTCATCAGAAATTACTCGCGCAATATTAATGGTAAAGTCATCCTGCATCATTGAAAACAACAAATTGCTCTTCGTGACGTTTATATCTGAAACATGCCCAGTTGGCATAACATTTGCCAACATGAATGTCAGTCACACTTGTGCCAAAGTCCTCATGACCCTTCTCCTTATACGTGTTTCCTTTCTAGCTTCAGTCAGCTGATAACCCTTTCCTGGCATACACAGAACTGCTGCCACCTTCCTGTTGCTAAACTCTTTCTTCCTACCACATAACCTCTGATAATGGCATTGCTCATCTTGTCTTCGATAAGGGTTCTCCAGAAGATCATCAATAGCTTGTGGACTGTACTTAATCCACCTTCCTCTTACCATTGTCTTCCTTCTATGCCTTTCCTGACGCTCCAGATAAGCATTGGAGTAAAGCTCCCTTACAATCTCAGCATCAAATTTTTTGAATGGCTCAGCCAACCTCCTCCAGTTGTGTCTCAGTATCCCCATCAAGAAAGGGTTGCAATCCCCAGGCTTGAGATATACCCTCCTTTCGACAATGAACCCCCAACACTTGATCTGTTCATACCTTCTAAGCTTGTTATCATTTAGAAACTTCTGCGCACTCTACTGTGCCTGAATGTTTGTTGCCTGCTCCTGCTCCGGCGTGTCGGAGGGTATGGCTTCATCGAAAAATTGCTCAGCTCCTATGTATCGTTTAGCTGGACGTCCTCTAACAGCTGTGTGCTTGACTCGCGGCATTTTCCTGAAAACCAAAGTTAGCGCCAATTGCTTCCTACAAATATCACTACCCTCTCATCGAACATTCAGGAACCCTAAAAACCAAGACTTTCGCCCACAAAATATAACCCTAACTACTCGCAACAGATTCCATAACCTATTCTACCATGGATAAATGACTTAAGATGACTCTCATAATCATAGGCAACTTCGCATTTAACAATAACCTAAAAAAAATCGTACCTTGATTCCCAGAAAGTTGTTGAACAATGCTGTGTGTGCTCTGTGCAGAACGCGCGAAGTTGAATCGTCTCAAACTCGCTCAGTGTCAGGTCCTTGTGAGCCAAGGCAATGTTCTGTTCTATTTAAACTACGCTAAGATGAGCGCTAAGTGACATTTAGCTTGAGCTATGAAAATAGCTCAAAGCTAAAATTATTCTAACTGTAATTTAAACAACCCTAATATATCCTAACCAACCTATACCTACCATGCATGAATTTCAAAAACATTTAAATACTGGATTGTCTTCCAGCAAGCGCTCGTTTAACGTCATATAGCTTGACGCCGACTCCTAATCACTCAAAGTGATTAGTGATATGAGCCTTTCAAAATCACCACCCACGTAGTGTTTAAGTCTCTGCCCTTTCACTAGCCAGCTTCTTTTGGATTTAGGATCTTCTATTTCCACAGCTCCATGTGATCTAACTTGCTTAACCAAAAATGGTCATAACCATCTGGATTTTAACTTTCCTGGAAACAGCCTCAATCGAGAGTTGAACAACAGAACCAGTTGTCCAGTTTGAAATTCCCTTTTCAACAGCTTCTTGTCATGATACGCTTTAATTATTTCTTTGTACAAACAAGAGGAATTATATGCATTAAGTCACATCTCCTCCAATTCAGTCAATTGAAGCATCCTCTTTTCTGCTGAAGCCTTCGAATCAAAATTGAGCCATTTGAGTGCCCAAAAAGCTTTATGTTCCAATTTCACAGGGAGATGACAAATGTTTCCATAGATTAATTGGAAAGGAGATAAAGCAGTAGGTGTTTTATATGCTGTTTTGTAAGTCCATAGTGCCTCATCTAACTTCAAAGCCCAATCCTTGCGTGATGCTGCAACTGCTTTCTCCAAAGTCCTCTTAATTTCTCTGTTGGAAAGCTCAACTTGACCATTACTCTGAGGATGGTATGCAGTGGCAATCCGATGCTTTACTCCATAATGCTCCAATACTTTTTCCAATTGCACATTACAAAAATGTTTTCCTCCATCACTGATCAAGACTCGTGGTGTACCAAATTTGGAAAAGATATTCTTTTTGTCAAATATGATCACAGTTTTCGAATCAGCTTTCTGTGTTGAAATAGCTTCAACCCACCTTGAAACATATTCGTCTGCTATCAAAATATACTCATTAGACAATGAGCTTGGTAACGGCCCCATAAAATCAATTTCCCAGCAATCAAACACCTCAATCTCCTTAATGTTTTGCAAAGGCATCTCATGCCTCTTAGAGATGTTCTCTGTCCTCTGACACTTATCACAGTGTTGCACATGCGTGTAAGCATTTTTGAACAATGTTGGCCAATAAAAACCAGATTGTAACACTTTTGTTGCAGTGCTTCCCCATTGAAATGTCCTCCATAAGGAGAATTATGACAATGCCACAAGATGCTTTGTGCTTCCCTGCTGGTCACACATCTTCTTAACAAGTTATCAGCCCCTATTTTGAACAAGTAAGGGTCATCCCAAATATATTGCTTAGCCTCCTTAAAAAATTTCTTTTTTTGTTGTCAATCCATGTTTTTAGGAACAATATTTGCAGCTTTGAAATTAGCCATATCAGCAAACCATGGTCTTTCATGTACAACCAACAGCTTTTCATCAGGAAATTCATCCACCACTTCAGCTTCTTTTGTAGTAACTGCTTCATTAGCCAATCTGGATAAATGATCAGCCACATGATTTTCACTCCCCTTCTTGTCTTTGATTTCCAAATCAAATTCCTGAAGTAGCAGCATCTAGCAAATTAGCCTAGGCTTTGATTCTGGCTTGGTCAACAAATATCTGATGGCAGCATGATCTGTATAAATTGTCACCTTAGAACCTATGAGATAAACTCTAAATTTCTCAGAGCATACACAATTGCTAGCAATTCCTTTTCAGTCGTAGTATAATTACTCTGAGCATCATTCAAGACTTTACTAGCATAGTGTATTACATAAAACAACTTCTCCTTCCTCTGTCCCAAAACAGCACCCACTGCATAATCACTAGCATCACACATAAGCTCAAAACTCAAACTCCAATCAGGTGCAGTGATAATTGGTGTTGTAGTTAGCTTCTCCTTCAATCTGTCAAATGCTGCTAAACAATCTTTATCAAAGTTGAAAGGTGTGTCTTTATTCAACAAATTGCACAGTGGTTTAGCAATTTTTGAAAAGTCTTTGATAAATCTTCTATAAAAACCAGCATGTCCCAAGAAGCTCCTTATCCCTTTGACATTCGTAGGTGGGGGCAATTTCTCGATAATCTCCACTTTTGCCTTGTCTACTTCCATGCCACGTTCAGAGATTTTGTGCCCCAATACAATGCCTTCTGTGACCATAAAGTGACACTTCTCCCAATTTAGGACCAGATTTGTCTCTACGCACCTTCTTAATACTGTATTTAGATTCTCCAAACAAGACTGGAAAGATGAACCCAAAACTAAAAAATCATCCATAAATACTTCTATGCAATTCTCCACCAAATCAGCAAAAATAGCCAACATGCACCTCTGGAAGGTGGCTGGTGCATTACACAGTCCAAATGGCATTTTCCTATACGCAAAAACACCAAAAGGACATGTAAAAGCCGTCTTCTCTTGATCTTGTGGATCTACTGTAATCTGATTATAGCCTGAATAACCATCCAGAAAACAGTAAGCTCTCCAGCATCTAATCCATAAAAGGCAGAGGGAAATGATCCTTCCTAGTTGCCTGATTCAATTTCCTATGGTCAATGCACATTCTCTAGCCAGTAAATGTTCTTGTGGAGATTAGCTCATTCTTCTCATTGAGTATAATAGTTACTCAACTCTTCTTTGGGACCATTTGCACTGGACTTACCCAAGTACTGTCTAAAATGGGATAAATCATCCCAGCCTCCAACAGTTTCTGCACTTCCTTCTTTACTACTTCTTTCATAGCTGGATTTAGTCTTCTCTGTGGTTGTGCAACTGGTTTAAAATCAGCCTCCATGTGTATTCGATGCATGCAATAAGCTGGACTAATTCCTTTTAAGTCTGAGAGTTGTCAACCAATAGTCTCTTAGTTGATTTTCAGCACCTCAATTACTTGTTCCTCCTCATCAGAAGTTAGCAAACTACTTAAGATTACTAGTTTCTTTATGTCTCCACCAAGAAAACTGTATTTAAGGTGTGGTGGTAAAACCTTCAACTCTGGTGCCTCTTCTGTAGCAACATAACCTGTCTCCAGTTTTTGTTTGTTTTCTATCTGCTGGACAAATTCCTTAGCTTGATCTAACATGGTAGCTAAAGCTAGAGCCTCTATATCCCCTATTTCAACTAACTCATCTACAGGTTTGGTGATGACTTGCAGCAGTGTCTCTGAACTTCCTAGGATTTTCTGCACTCGACTGTATTCTTTATCTATCATATCAAGCCTAAAACAATCCTTTTTGTCATTAGGATGTTTCATTGCCTCAAAAACATTGAAACTCACTTCCTCATTCTCCACACAGACCTTCAATTTTCCTTTATCCACGTCTATGATCACCTTTGCAGTCTTCATAAACGATCTTCCCAATATTACAGGTACATCCACATCTTCTTCAATATCCATCACCACAAAGTCAACTGGGAAAAGGAATTTATCTACCTTCACCAGCAAATCCTCTACCACTCCATATGGGTGCTTGATAGATCTATCCGCCAACTGCAATGTCATTCATGTAGGTCTGACATCTATCTCTCCTATTTTCTTCAGAATGGATAACGGAATCAAGTTGATACTTGCACCAAGGTCCAACAAAGCCTTCCCTACGTACAAATTTCCCACTGAGATGGGTAGTGTAAAACTTCCAGGATCACGAGATTTCTATGGAATTGTTTTCTGGATGATGGCACTACATCCTACCTCCAATTCCACTCTTTCGTCCTCTGGAAATTTCCTCTTCTTAGTCAGCATCTCTTTTAAGAAACGTGCATAGATAGACATCTGCTGCAATGCTTCTGTAAAAGGTATGTTAATCTGCAAATTCTTCAGGATTTCTGTGAATCTAATGAATTGCCTCTCAGCTTCTCGTTTGGAAGGTGCGTGTGGATATGGCACATGTTTCAATGGTATCTCCTTTTGAATCTTCCTCCAATTCTGATTTTTATCAGAATTCTCCTCATCCTGTGTTCCATCTTGCTTGTTGTTTTTAGTGTACATTGCTTCTAGTGGAACTTCCTCTCCTACTTTGCCTTCATCACCTGTTGTTTGGTTGTTGTTTTCAACATCTTTCACATTTACATCAGAACCAACCTGCTTCCCACAATGAATGGTGATTGCTTTACACTGCTCCTTCGGATTAGCTGAGTATTGGCTGAAAATTGGCCCCCCTTGCTGATCTGATAACTGCTTGGCCAATTGGCCTACTTGCGTCTCCAAATTTCTCAAAGATGCCTCCTGATTCTTCTAATTGGTTAAAGAAGTTTGCATAAACTTCTCCAAAGTCTCCTCAAGCTTGCTAGTTCTATCATACAATGTAGGCTGCTGCTGCTGATACATAGGTTGCCTCCCAGAATTTCCCGTCTCCTGCTTCCATCCCCATGGTTGATTTGGGGGATTTCTCTATCCTTGAGGGGCATTGTTTGGAAAATTTCCCTGCTGAACATTTTGCCTGCCAGAGTTTGCCATGTACTGTACTTCCTCAGTTGTTGTTCCAACTACAGTCTACTATGAACAATTGCCATTTACATGGTTTTCTCCACAAAAATCACACCTCAATATTGGAGCTTGATAATTAACAGTTTGCGAGGCTTGAACAACCTGCAACTGCTGTGTCTGCAACTGCTGTGGCAGTTTTGCCATTTGCTGAGTCAAAGCTTCCATCTGTTGTGTCATGATTTTGTTCTGTGCTAGAATTGCATTAGTGCTATTCAACTCAAAACTCCTTTCTTCTGCACACTTTGTCGATCATACTGTGCTTGATAATCCGTTGAGGCTAGAGCATCTATAATTCGAGTAGCATGCTCCACATCCACTGCCATCATGGTTCCTCCTACTGCTGCGTCAAGGATCATTTTTGTATCTGGCCTCAATCCATTGTGGAAAATGTTTAACTGTGCAATGTCTTCAAATCCATGATTAGGACATCTTCTAAGCAGCACCTTGAATCTCTCCCATGCTGCACACAAGGCTTCATCCGATCCTTGTCTGAAATTTGATATTTCTAATCTAGCCTTTATGAAACGAGATGGAGAGAAAAATCTCTGTAAAAACATTTCCTCCACATCACTCCAGCGCGTCAAGCTTTGATTAGGATGCGACTTTAACCATTCTTTTGCCTTTCCAGTTAATGAGAAAGGAAACAACTTCATATATGCAGCATCTTTATCCTGATCTTCGAATCCCATGGTAGCTGTCAATTCGTAGAATGTTGACAAAATGAGTATAAGGATCCTCATGCTCCATTCTAGTGAATTGATTAGCACTAACCAGTGTTAGATGTGCTGGCTTTATTTCTATAGCTCGAGCTGTGTTAGGAACAACTATGCTTGAAAAATGTCTGGGCCCTTGCTGTAAAGCATAATCACCCATCACTCTTACTGGTGGCGGATCAGCCGGATCGACATGACCGTTGGCCTCTTCTGCCATGATTTCGCCACCAGTTTTGTCCCTTGACTAACTTTTCTGCTCACGCTTTCTCTTTTGCCTGAGCTGTCTTAATGTCTTATTGATATCTGGATCAAATAATAACTGTTCTTCTTTCCTTTGATTTCTCAAACGCATCAACCACTGTCTAACAAGAGATTACGATCACACGAAAAATCAGTAATTCACAATGCAATTGATACAAAATTCAATTTCCAATTCTTCACCATTCCCCAGCAACGGCGCCAAAAACTTGTTAACAGATTATCAGCAACTGTACTGCGTCCTCAAGTAGTATAGTAAATAAGATGAGTATCGTTTTCACAGGGAACGGAGTTTAATTGAAAACCAAATATATATATCAATGGATGGTGAATAAGAGCAATTAATAATGATGGGTTTGTTAAAGAAATCGTAACAAGAAAACAATTAAAAGATATAAAATTAATAGTAATAAAAGCCTTGTGATTGAATTGTAACTGACTCTCCTTCCCATACACTCATAATTAAGTAATTATGTCATTCTATTAAATTACCCTTCTGTGCAAATCAAAACCTTTTCAACTTGATTTCTCTGACATTGAAATTTATAGATTAAAATATCTAGCTCTATTCTTAGATACTAGATTAAATTAATCAGCATTAAGAGCATTTGTATTGAACAGTCATTACGTTACACTTCATTCCTGAACGTATACATGTAATGAGTTAAAGTTTATTTCCAATTTCAAATAATGGTTTCCAGTCAAAATAAGAAATCTGAGATATACAGATTCTAACGGGAGTAGTTAAATTGAATGACATAAAAATAATATTAAGAGTGTATATGAAAGTGAGACTTTACATTCAATCCCAAGAAGAAAAAAAAATTAGCTACGCATGGTAGCCATGAAAATACAATGAAAAAGGAAAAAGGAAAATTCTTGATTTTCAAAAGATCTCCAAAAGATGATGATCTCCTTGTTCAACCTAGCCTCTCTTTTATAAAAGATCTCTATGTTTGTTACAGAGAGGCTGTTATTTCGCACTTCACACCTTCAGTAACGTTGATGCTTTCGTTCAGAGCTTAGTGAATTTTAGCTCAAGCTCTCCCTTTAGCGTAATTCTAGCGTTTCTCATTCTCTCTTCTTTCGAATCTTACATAAATCTCAACAACATTTTCTCTTTCCACAACCAAAATGCATTAAACAGAAAAATAAACAATAAAATCTCTAACTAACCAAAATCCCTATAAATCCTATAATTAAAACAGAATTACTGTTAAAAATTCTAACAACTCTATACGTAATTAACCAACCATTAACAATTATCAATAATCTTATTTTATTATCAAATTTTTCCTATAAAAAGGGCAAGCTAATGTGCTTTCATGTAATGTGAGATTTTGTAAAAGTAGTGAGTAAATTTAACCTATTGATGTGATCTCGGGATGCTTTGAACAACATCTCTCTTCACAATTTTATCAAACACGAGACAAGCATCCATCACACAAACACTTGGCATACATTTCAACAAGAGTTGCACCTACAAACCCTTACCTCTCCCACCCAGTTCGTATCACACGCTCGAGAATTACCCTTCCCTCCATAATTGTGGAGAGTACAAAGAACAACTAAACATAAACATAAAATGTGATTTTTACAACTTTAGATTAAACAAATACTCTGAGATTACATAAAAGCAAATGTTTTTCCAGTAGTTTTCTCCTTCTGTTGATTCTCCTAATGAAATATACACTGCATATTATTTTCACTTTCTTTTGTTTTGGCCCACGCTTTAAAACATTGTTTATCAAACATTAAATGACAATAAAGTAGAACGCGTCATAAAATTTGATTGGTTTTAAAGTTATGGTCTCAAAGTATCAATAATTATTATTATTTATTACTTAAATAGACAATTGTAATAAGGAATTAATCTGGGAGTTGTTAGGTTGTTGACCATTACAATAAAGTATGATCCAGCGGGTCACCCTAAAATTAAGAATGCTTATACATTTATTCCACAACTATATATTATTATTTTATTAATATTTTATTAAAAAATAATTATTAAATAAATAGTGGTGTTAAAAGATAATTGTTTCAAAAATAATAGTCGGTTGCATTCATCTTATTAACATGTCAGATTCAACAAACTCTTAGGTTTTGTTTGGTTGGAGGAGTGGATTTGAGAGAATAAATTTGAAGGGATTTAAGTGGATTGTAAATCGATGAGAGTGTTGTTTAAATTAATGGATGGATGATAAGATTTGAAGAGATTTGAGAGGATTGGTTATGAAAGTTTGGGATTGATTTGATAGATGTTATAGATTTGTTTTTATTTTTTTAATTTATATATTTCTGAAATTATTAATTAACCCTTGTGAAATAAGATGGTAAAAAATTAAAATGAATTGAATTAAATTGATTTTAATATAAAAAATATAGAAATTGAATCACCTAACTAGATATTTTTTAATAGGTTAATAATGATTTTATCTAATCCAACCTTTAAACATCCTTACTTTTTTGTTTTAATAATTTTATATTAAAAGAAAATAAAACCTTTTTTAAGATGAATAAAAAATATTTTAAATAACATCTTCTCCTCTCAATTTCATCATAAATATTGAATCAAATAAGGAGACAAAAATATATTTTTTTCTGATTTACTTCAATTAAACATTAAATAAACATATTTTCATCGATAAAAAATAAAAAAGAAAAATAAATAGAAAACAATATAATATGTATAATATACTTTTATTATTTATTTTATAAAGTAAACCATTTTTATTGATTTTATTATTTTAAGTTAATAATATAATTATGAATGGATAGATTATATTGAGTATGAATAGATTGAATGAAGATTAATTATATTATAGCTGTCTTGGAAAAAAGAAAGGAAAATATTATGAATGAAATTATATATATATATATATATATATATAATTATTGGAATCAATTATTTGATGAGTTAGGTATAAATCAATTTATTTTTCATATATAATATATATTGTTACAATAAATATATATTAATGCTAATAATTAATTTCCACTTTATTTAGGATGGTTGTTTCTGTTTCGTAATTTTTAATTTCATCCCTTCAAATCTCTTTCAGATGAAGGAAGATCCAATCTTACAAATTTCTCCTGATCCATTATCCCAAATCAGGTCAACCAAACAAATTTCATCCACTCAAATCCATCTTCATAAACAGTAAATCCTTTCAAATCAATCTAACCAAACACAACTTTAAAGAAATAATTCCATGTGATAATGTTAACAAAAAAAAAGAGTAAAAAGTAAAATTATTTAAATTAAAAAAAAATAAAAATAAAAGAAATAAGAAAATATTTATAAAAACTTATGAGTAAAGATAATGTAATAACAACTTTTATCGACGAAGAACAAAAATAAAGAAATTCAACATGTAACAGTTTTTGTCTTTATTTGTAAAACTAAAAATAGCTGTGAACACTAATCTTATGATGTCATGCTATTTATATATAAAATATATTAGTTTATTTTAATATAATTATACCTATTAAAATAAAATAAATAGTATACATTAAATTGATTTTTGCTATTATCTTTCTCTCTGTAAGGAAGCTGTATTGATTTTTATTTTCTGAACAGTGTTGGAGAAAATGCCGCATAGCAGAGCAGTGTCTTGACCCATCTTCCAGTGCATGCAGCAGATAAGACGTGTAACAGACCAGTCTGTACACCTCGAAAGACGTGCAGCAGAACAATAATGGAGTGATGAATTATTATGTTATATGTATTATTGTACGTGAATGCTTTAATTTTAGGAAGAGGGAAGGAGTAAGAGAAAAAATTAGTAAAAAACAAATTATTTAGATGGATAAAAAAAATAATAGGAAAAAGAAGGAAAGTGAATAAAAAATGTGTAATTAGTTAAATTCATATAGCATAATAAAAAAAGAAAACTAATAAAATAATATAGTAAACTATTAAAACATCTTAAATTAACAGTATGAATTAAAATTGAAAAATGATTGCAAAGTACTTATTTTATAAAGTTATAAATAATATAAAAATCATTTAAAAATTTTAATTTAATTTATTTGAATATTGAATTACAAAATATTTAATTTTTTAAACCACTTTTAGAAAATTGGAATATGATAAAATTCATTTACAGATTAATTGATTGAACTTAAAAGTTATCATAAAATTAATTAATAAATATTATAATAATTTACTTTATAAAATATTAAATTTAAAATTATTTTATTTTACTTTTTATTATAATATTTTCTATTTTAAACCATTTATTAGCATAAATTTAATTATACAAAAATAAAACATATACAACATATATGAATGCACAATGATCATAATGGATTATGTTGACTTAATTAATTGATTATGATCTTTTTCATATGATTGTTTTTCTATAAAATAATAGTTTTATTTATTCTAATCATGTGTAATATGGGATGTTCAAGTACGCATGCACCCTGGTAATGTATGGTGTCAACTGCCAATTCAATAGTTATCTCATCAAATGCATTGTATTGTACAATGCGTTATAAAAAGATTTTAGGATCTGTTGCACCATTTAGAGATAAACATTTTCACGTACCTTACAACACCAAACACAACATTTATGCCGTTAAATATATTGATATGGGAATAGTTCAAACAAATTTACTAAATCGGTTATCAATATATATAAATAAATAATACTAAAAGAATTTGTAAAAATATGTAGACAGTTAATAAAGAAAAAAAGTGGTTTAATTAAAATGTTAATAAATAATAAATTAAATTTTAATCTATATTTATGTTTAAAAATTTATTATTAATATATATTATAATTTAAAATTCTTCTAAGTTAACTTACTAATGTAGAGGATATAAAAAGTTAATCTTCTAACACCTTACTAGCAACTACTAAGGAGTATGCGATAAGTTATGCATAACTATATCTCTCTGGAGATCTTATCATTCTACTTGTTCTATCTTTAATCATTAACACATTGGCATTCATCAAATGTAGCCAAACATCTATCTTCATTAGATGCATCACATCAGACACATCAGAATGTCTATCACTATTAAAGACATCTTGTCTAATAGACTACACCTCAATGTTAGTCTTCTCACTATCATGACTATTTTCGAACTTAAATTTTGAAACCACTAGCTTATAAGTCTTTTCAGAATAAAATGTCCCAGTTATGATGCATTTCTTGAAGGTTGGAGGATTGTTCTTATGATATTTCTTCAAGAGTCTTCGTATAAAGTGCAATTAAGGAACATCTATTCATCAATTAAGCAACAACAATAGTAGCTTTAATCTAAAAAAATCTTGGAACTCCAACACTCCACAACATGCACCTTAGTTGTTTTAGAATGGTCCTATTAAATCTCTACACTAGGCCATTTTGTTGAGGAGTTCATATAACCTTAGAGGTCTTCCTATGACATTCTCCTTACAAAAAGAGTTCAACAAATTTGAACAGAACTCAAGACCATTATCGGTTATGGACCTCTTCACCATTTTACCAATTTGGTTATCTACTACACACTTCCAGCTCTTTAAATTCTCACTATTGGAAAACTGTTAAATAGTGACTGAATTCGGCCACTGATTCGATTACAAATTCGGTTACAAATTCGATTAGTGATTCGATCACATATAATAATAATAATAATAATAGTAATAATAATAATAGCAATACTAATAATAATAATAGTAAATAATAATAATAATAATAATAATAATAGCAATACTAATAATAATAATAATAATAATATTTATAATTATAATATAAATAATAATAGTAATTGTAATTGTAATAATAAGTATAATAATAATAATCGTAACACGACAAAAAAACTGTTTTGTTTTGACGGTTATGGATTCTCTCAAGCTGTTGAGAGGTCTTGGGTTCAAGTCCCTCTTGGTGCACTTTGTCCAAAATTTTATTAAAATGATTAATGGTGGATAATGAAAATGATAGAATTATAAATAAAAATAGTATAAATGATAATAGGAATAAATAGAAGTAAAAATAATAATATTTTTTTATAAAAGAAATAAAAGTACTCGCTAATTTTTAAAATCGATCACAGTTTCGATCACAAATTCAGTCATAGATTCAGTCACGATACATCAGTGACCAACAAAATAGTGACAAACATGTTTGGTCACTAAACCGGTCATTGTTTTAATGAGTGATCGATTTTGGTCATATAGTGACCGAAAAATCGATCACTATTTATGATTTTTCTAGTAATGTCTCAAATGCTTTGTATTTTGTCTTCTGAGGGTAGGTCATTAACTTCCTCAAATAATAATCAACAATCGACAAGAAGTATCTAACTCCAGAGTGTGATGAAGTTGTATATGGTCCGCATAGGTCAACAGACACAATAAAGAGTTTCGTTTGTCTTCTATTGTCCTACATTAAAATGGATTTCACAGGCTTTCCCCTATACGTAGTGTTAATAAAATTTCAACTAGTAAATTTTATCAGTCCCAAAAAAAACTTGCTTCATCAACTCCATGAAGCCTTTCTCACTTATATGACATAACATTTTATGTCATCTCTTAATATTCGACAACAGTGTCTACTTAGCGGTAGACGCTAACCCAAATACCACGACACCTTCTAAGGCGTACAAGTCATTCTTCCTCACACCCTTTATCACTATCGTGGATGCCCTCAAAATCTTCAACACTCCCTTATCTTCTTTGGATATATATCCATACTTTTCAAGTTTATCAAGGGATATCAATTTCTTTTCAAGGTAGGTACATAACTAACTTCTTCAAGCATTCTGTTAGTTTCATCATGCAGACAAAACTTATCAGTTCCAATGTTGGTTATGTTACAGGACTTACTATCACCAATAATAAATGAACCTTCTTCAAGTTTTTTAAACGTTTGGAACCATAGATGGTTAGGTAGCATATGAAAGGAACATCTATAGTGCATAATGTATTCACAATCATTAATATTACTTGACACAATAAGGACCTTCGATGATTCGTAATTGTCTTCAATTAGAGTTGCTTCACCAAATGTAGAGAATCTATTATATTGTTTATGTGTCCATCCTTCATACAATTATAACACTTGTAAATAGTTACTACTTATCTTTCATGAGTCTTTGACTTCAACTCCATGTAACTCCTCCGCTAGATGATCTTACCCTTGCTATAAGGCCATCTCTAGCATTGGAAGTCTTCACGTCAAACTTCCCATTCAACTCTTTCGAGCTTAAAGCAACTTAAACCTCCTCAAGAGAGAGAGAGTTTTCCTTCCATACAACAAAGTTTCCATGAAATGATCATGTGCCTTAAGTAAATAATTCAAGAATAACAATGTTCTCCAAATTAAGAATCAAATTATTGAATTATCCAATTGCTTAAAATACAGACTGTTCACTGGAGACTTAATCATTTACAAGCTTTCAAGCTTTTTCCATAGGTCCTTTGCAATATTCTCCTTTGATACCTGCCTTAGCACATTTTCACCAAGATTCGAAACAATCGTGTTATGAGTATTCTCCAACAACGATATCCTATCCTTTTCAACCATGGTTACATCAAGCTTGGACTCATGTTCCAAAGCTTTAAAGAGGCCTCGTTGAACTATAAGAGCACATATCTTCAACTGCCACAACCCTATATCATTCAAACTAGTGAATTTCTCATCCTCATACTTTTGCATAACTCATGATGATTGAATTTTCATGTTCCATGTTCATCACACCATTTTGTTATGGAAATAGCTCAAACAAACTCATTAGTCCATCTACCAACACAAACAAATAAGAAATGATGATAGAGAAACTCATAAGAATCACTAGACAATTAATAAAGAAGTATAAGGGAAAAAACCTAGAGAAATTAACATAGTTCAATTGAAGTGTAAACGAACACTATAAGAAATTTGCGTGTTACATACGGATAAATACATATGGATTTAAATTCATAGGTAAATTTGATTTTATATACAAATTTTATATATGGATTTTGATCCGTATGTAAAATCACATTACATATAGATTTTTTCCTTATGTAATGCTGAGCTACTTTTTCCGTATCTATAATCCATATGTATTTTGGCGCGATAGGGCGGGAAAGTTACATACAGATAAATCATATGTAATTCTATTTACATACAAATTAGAAAATTGATTTTTTAAACATTAGTTCCCAAATTGAAATTCATACAGAGAGAATCCTAATTTGTTTGTCTAAGTTTAACCTTCAACTTTCCTTTGTCTTCCCTCCGTCTTCCCTTCCTCAGTGTGTAACATGTAACATTCATCTTGTCTTCTTTACTGCGTAACCGTAATCGTTCTCATCTTTGATTCCTGTTTTGCTTCATTTTCATTTTCGTTTGTTTTCGTTTTCATTCGCGTCTTTCATCACTTCTTCACGCCCTTGCGAGTTATTTGCTTCATCACTGTCTTCGTCTCCTTTGTCTTTGTTTCATTTTGTTAGTTTGTCTCCTTCCTTCATCACAGTCACAGTGTATCGTAACCCTAAATCACCCAGACCTCAAATTGGGTGTGTCATAACCTTAAATCGGGTTATGTAATCACTGAAGGCACCGTAGGGAGAAGGACACAAGGGAACCCTAGAAGATTTCGATTAGGTAGAAGAGTATTGTCCGAGAGAAGAAATCGAAAATAGAAAAAGAGAGAAAGGTGCTATTTTTCTGTATTTCCTTAAAACTGACATGTTTTATGCATTATATAAGCATTTTTTACAATTATTTTGGCATCACTTGTAATTTTTTTAAGCACCGCTATCACCGTTTCACTGGTATCTAGTTATTATGTAACATGGGTCCGATTGAATTTAATCCGATTGAAGATTAATCGAAGAAGTGCAAGTTCCATAAGTGGAACCCATTAACAAAGGTAAGGACATTGAACCTGGTTCTTTATAGTTATTTTTGTTCGTGGGTGTGTTTAGTGAACTCTATTTCTGAAACTCGCAATCCATTAACTCCTTTTTCAGTTGTTTTCACCTTAAGAAGACACGATTTTAGTCATCTACGTGATTTAATTTTATTCAGCACTGATGTACAATCATACTTAGTACTATGAATTGTGATTTGCTACTTCTGTGCATTATGTTGTTCAAAAATTCAATATTGTGGCATTAAAAGCATTATGTTATATGTGGTTAATTTATTTTTCAATATTTGGTAAGCTTTTATTTCATGGGTTAAGGTTAACTGCTTCATGAGTTTACATCAACTGTAGAATTTGTTACTGAGTGACAGACAGAGTGTTCCCTGTTGAAGGTAGGCAATTTCAGTTTTTTAAGTTACATACAAAAGTCACTCACTCCTTATTACAATATGAATTAACTAAGGTCATTTTTTTTATTGGAACTTCCATGTTTTTCCTGTGCATGTCCTCCGAACAGCTTCCTCAATTCAGTTCAAAGTTCTCTATCATAGGAGTTTCTATCTATGTCATGTTCTTCTATTTAAATATTGTGAATTTTGGTGCAAACAAAAAAAAAAAAATCATTCATTTGTTGTTTGTGGTATGGTTTGATGGTAGGGCTAAGTTTCCAGATTGAACTGCTTGTTTGGCTGTATCTTTGATACAAATAAAAGCAGAGGTTAAAGCAATAAAAAATTTCTTTCTTTTGATCTCAAAATGATGACATAATAATTGAGACAAAGTTCATTGTAGATAATTGATAATCCATTACTTTCATATTTACTTTGACTATTGAAAATAGATGAAGAATGCAATACTATCTAGATGAGTTACATTAACTCTTCCAAATTCAAATGTGTTGATATTGTGAATTGAATAAATTATATTTATGACATTCCTTTCTCATATATTTTATCTTCAATGAAATTGAACAGGATTTGCTAACTGAGGTATCACACTGTACTGGTTGTTTGTTGTTTTTCTATTGTTGCTGCATCATTTTAAGGTATATATGTTGTTATATTTTGAGGTATATATCTTGTTATAAATGTTTAGTTTGTATAATTTATCGATATTTATTATCATAATAAAATTTAAACTTCAAAAGCATACTATTCAATAAAAGAGCCAACTATGCGATCCTTTTATGGTCAAACTATTTGGAGTATACCATAAAGAAAAAGATGTTTACGTGAAATGATTTTAGTGTCTCCAATATACTTTACTTTTATAGCACTTTCTTCTTCTATTAGTGTAAAAAATGGTGACTTTTGGAAAATGGTTTCAAAATAGAGAATTTGATAGCAACATAGGAGAACTTGTTTGCTATGTTTCTAACATTTCATCCGTACATAATTACATACGGATTTTAAAATCTGTATATAAATATTACCTACGACCATTTTACATATGAATTTTTGTTCGTATGTAATCCGTATGTAAATCAAAACTATATACAAATTTTTAATGTTATGTACGGATTTCAACCCTAGGTAGTAACGAAAATTCTTGTAGTGGGACTTTAATTTAGTGGGACTTTAATTTACACGACAGTTAGAAATTTTCTATTAACAAATACTACAACATAAATTTTCTCTTATTGAATTCTCAATTATTGTTTGATTAAAATATATTATACAAGATTCTCTATATATATATATAATAATTAACTTAAGTAAATCAACACGAATTAGTGTAGAAGTCATGCGAATAGTTCTCTCACAACTCAACTCTAAATATCAAGAAGATCAAGTCTTTGATAACAAACTAAATAAATTATAATTTGATGTAATTATCATATGGTTAATAAATTTAAAAAAAAAAGTTTATACATAAGATAACTAATCTAATATAATGATGGTCACCCCCATAACATGATTATTTCAACAAAAAAGATGGTATAGGATTCAAAATATAAAGAGTACAATACATAATACATATTAAATATAGAAAAAAATAGAATTTAATTTTATAAATTTATAATTTTTTATTTATATTTATGAACTTCAAGTTCTTTTTTTAAAAAAAATTATTTAACTTTTATAAAAATATTCAGATGTATCAGTAAATATATATATAAAAAAATCTACCAATACCATCTTACAGAACCCTACTACTAATGACAAGAATTTTTTAAATAAGATCCTCCTTCATTAATCTCCTATGTCCACATATTCATCATTTTGTGCTTCATTTTTTAGTTATTTCATTTCCTAAGTGCTTCTCTTTTAGGTGAACATCGCTCATAACAAAGAAAACGATATATTACACTGCAGAAGATTATCAATCGTAATGGGTAAATTTGGAGTCCATTTTTCCTTACACGTTTACCAAGGAAATTTTTACAGAAATTATTATTTATGAAGTTTATATATATATATATTTTATTAATTATTAATCATTTTGCATTTTAATGTTATTTATTTGTATTATAATAAAACCATAAAAATAACAATAAAATGTTGACATATAATCTATCAAAGTTGATGATAAA
>Ga0209489_104716_pt1 | contig 24761 bp, 16 predicted proteins | sample SiratrowhiteBW_FD_187527 | JGI IMG/M metagenome (GOLD analysis project Ga0209489, IMG submission 187527) | Root nodule microbial communities of legume samples collected from California, USA - Siratro white BW (SPAdes) (version 2) | ecosystem: Host-associated > Plants > Roots > Nodule | place...
CTAAGTTCTAGACCAAGCTTCAAATCTTCATGAATCTTCATGCATTCCACATATGATCATAGGTCTTGAACTTCTTCACACATGGTTGGCTTCATCAAATACAATTAGTTATCCACTGGTGCTAACATAATTGTTTATTTGAACATGAATAATGTTCTTATGAAGATATAGGAACTCAATTCTTTGAGTGACAAAACTAGTAGCGTTTTTGCCTGTTTTATCTTTTGGTTCCCACTCTTTAACTTCAAGGATTCCTTTAAATACTAAGTTGAGAAACGTGTTGATATAAATCCTTTTATGCCCATTGAAATGTTTAGACATCTTTATTTCTTCTTCTTGCATCTTTCCACGTCTAGATGGAGAGTGGCATTAAATGTGCTCACGAAGCATTAAATCCTTATCTTTTTCTTCAAGCAATGTTCTTATTACTTGCATGACTAGTTGTATCTAGATAAGAAACCATACCCATCAATAGTCTTTTAAAGTTTGACAAAAGGTGTGTCAAGATGCTTATTGGCGCGGAACAATTTTAAGCATGTCTTCCAATATATCTTTCTTATTGACATGAGATTTTGAGATATTCTTATGAGATGAAGACATTCTCTACAAACACAGGTAAGCATATATAATATTCAAGAAGAATGTTTTTTAATAACTGAAAACGTTTTAGACTGAGTTCAAGAGGGGGGATGAATTGAACTTTGAAAGATTTTTCCTAATTTAGACGTTTGAAAAATAGTTTTCGCAATTTGAAAAACTTTAATGAATCTTGGTGCTAAAGATATAGGGTGCAATAAAGAAATAAATTGATTCAAAGCACAAATGAATCAATTTGTTATAAAGACAGATATAAGCACACAGCAGATTCTCAATCACACAAAATTGCAATTTCACACCAGCACTTTAAGCAGGTCAAGTTTACACAGTTTCAATAACAGTATACACTAAGAACAGAACCACACAAAAATCAAACTTTGAATGAGAGCAAAGAGAAACAGAATTACAAAATACTAATTTAAAACTCCTATCACAACACTACACTGATTTGAATCAATATTAATAAATCTGATAAAGTTTCCTAACACGAGTAATTAATACAGAATTGAAAGTTGTTCAGAATGCAGATTCAATTATTCAATTATATCAAGAACACAGAACAAGAATATAAATTATTCAGTATTACACCAATTCAGCCAAAGTTCCAATTCTTTATTAAATCACAGATTTAGAATATTGTATGTATAGCTGATTAAGAAAAGAACCAATCTGATAAGCAAAATTTCTTTAACTGCTACAGCAGATTTATCAGAAATCAATATAGAATTCAAATTACAATGCACACATCAATATTCAGCAGAGGACTTAAACCAGTTTTATCAAGATTACCAAAAATTAATTCAATCTTTCAATTTAATTCAATATGCAGTGCAAGAACAAATCAAGATTATGAGAGAAGGGTTCAAGAAGAAGAGGCACAATCAATTTTATACCGGTTCACCACAAAGGGCTACGTCCAGTCTTCTCTGCACCACTAGCAAAGAAAGTTCCACTAACAATTAATTGTTCACATACAATTAATCAACCAATTTCTATCCCCCATAGAAATCAGAACCCTGCTAAAGTGATCTACTGCTCCCCACAGCCTCCAATCAATTTCAGCAGAAACACTAGGCTAATTCCTATAGCCCAAACCAGTCAATTTCTACTCCCCGTAGAAATCAAGAACCCTGCTAATTGATAAACAACTCCCCGCAGCTCCCTATCAATTTCAGCAGTAACACTAGGCTAATTCCTATAGCCCAGACCAGTCAATTTCTACTTCCCGTAGAAATCAAGAACCCTGCAAATTGACAAACTGCTCCCCGCAGCTTCCAATCAATTTCAGCAGAAAACACAGGCTTACTTCTAAAGCCCAAACCAGTACAAACGTTCAATGAATTTTACAAAATTACAATGAAAACACCTAAAGTCTTGATTCAAACAGGATCAAGAAGGGTTTAGAAAAACTCTCTGATTGGATTAGAAAGAAATGCCTGTACACAGTCTTGAAGAAACCCAGTAGTACACCTTAGTCAGAATTGATTCTTCAAGTAAAAGCCCTATTTTGAAAATGATTATTATGAAACAGCAATTCTCTCACAGTGATTCTCACAAAATGAATTTCAGAAGATTGTGTTTCGCAAAAATGTATCTCTTTGTGTTCTTTCTCTTCTTTGTTCTCTTTTTCTTTTTCTTGTTTTTCGCACTTGAAAAACCCACTGTATTATAGAAGAAGAGCTCAAACCAGATTTTCAAAAAACAGTTAATTCAGTTGAGCTCAGACACGAATAAGTTGATTCGGCTTAACCTGAAATCAGTTTATAATAGTTCAGTACTTTATTTTCCAAAACTCTTAATTCAGTTATGCTGAGACACGAATAAATTGATTCGGCTTAATCTGAAATCAGTTTATAATAGTTCAGTACTTTATTTTCCAAAACTATTTTTAACTGAAGTTATAACCTTTTTATAGTTTGATTTAAATCATTTAAACCATGTGCTAATGAATTTCTCCTTAGATGTGCATAGATTCTCTTTCACGGCCAATCATACTCACTCACACTAAGACACAGCCCAGAACACATTTCCACTTGCTTGTTATGGCTTGCTGGTCATGTCTTGCATGGCTTCATCAAATCCTTAAGTATCGTGAGAATACTAACAATAACTATTCTATCCCAAATAGAACTTTCCTGTCCCCTATATCGTGATAAACTTGCTCTATTTATTCCTTCACTTCCCTTAGAAAACAATTGATTCTGGTACCAAAATTCTACCCAAAATTTCTAACAACATTCCAATATTTACCTATTTCCTTTAACATATATTTAAAGATTTGAATTAGTATTTAAATGTAAGTTATTTGAAATATTTGATTCCCTTTTCAGTTACGAGAATTTTAACAAATTATTATCGCTCACAGAACCATTGAGCAAACTAAAAGTGAGTATATACATTTTTAGGCTTGCATTATCTGCAGCTCATATTCATGGATATGTAAATCATTTTTAACACTTCTTTTATACTAACAACACCCCCTTGGGCCTAAGACGGGTCACAAGTCCCTCATCCTCAAGCCAAAGAGGCTTTATTAGGCCCACAATAACTATTAAAATAATTTCAAATGTAGCGTTGATGTGTACAATATTACACATGGTTCAAGTTTAGTAGTTTTCCTCTTAGTTGTTGATATTGTAGAAAAAATTTATCAACATCACACAAGTTGAATATAACGAAAATAAATGCCCAAGGTACATACTTGTAATTCAATTGTTATTTTAACTTATGGCTTTCAGTTATACCTTTCAGTTTTCGTATCGTTAGGCCTTTCCACATTTTCTTTCAGTTTCTGCATCATTGAGCCTCTCGGCTTCTACATCGTTGAGCCTCTCGGCTTCTGCATCGTTGAGCCTCTCGGCTTCTGCATCGTTGAGCCTTTCGGCTTTGACTTTCTTTTTCCATATCATCAAGCCTTTTAGCTTTGACTTTCTTCTTTCGCATCATTAAGTCTTTCAGCTTTGACTTTGTGATTTTCATTAACATGCACCTTTCAGTGACCGCTTTAGTTTAGGAACGCACCATTTGATGACCATTTTAGAGACACATCATTCAATTGTCGCTTTTCGAACACACCATTCAGTGGTGGTTGCTTTCAGGATCCACCATTTGATGATCTATTTAGTTTAAGGACGCATCATTCGGTGGCCGTTTTAGGAATGTAGTATTCGATGACCCGTTTAGTTTAAGGAGACACCATTAAAGTGGCTCGTTTAGTTTAGGGACCCACCCTTCAATGCCGACTTTAAGGACACACCATTCAAAGATTACTTTAAGAATGCACCATTCGATGATGCGTTTAATTTAGGAACACAGAGTTCGATAACCGTTTTAAAAATGTATCATTCAATTACCCATTTAGTTTAGAAACACACCATTCAATAAACCGTTTAGTTTAGAAACATATCATTTGATGACCCATTTTAGTAACACATCTTTCGACCACGTATTTTGTTGATAGTAATTTTATCAAACTTAAATATCAAAGTACATATATGTTTTTTATGCTTATTTTCCAAAACATAATATTGTTGAAAGACCATAAAATAATCTTTCTATAGAAAATGCATCTATATTAATACAATTTCTTGTACATTTATACAGATTCAATATTATTTTTCTATTTATATGCCATTTAAAATATTTTAATTTCGTAGTTTATAGCCATGCTTTTTTTAAACAATAAGAAGTCTAAATAAGAATTTGAAAAAAAAAACAGTTAAATCTAAAATATTCCGTTCTTATTTAGTATAATAATTACATATAAAATTTAACCTAGATAAAAAATGTATGTTATAGATTGGAATGTTTATATTGCATTAATTAATCGTATTTTATTTACTTGCGTATTTATTTTTAAATAGAAATTGTATTATTATTTTTTTACAACATTCTCAAAATATTTTAAAAATAATAATTTGCATTTAAAATAAATAAAAAGACTAGAATACTGAAATTTGTTTACAATATGAACCAGGCTAATCACGCAAATCAGAAACATGTGAATGAATTGCGCAACTAACAATGTAAAATCCACTATCAATTATAATCTCTAAATTCACAGTATCTTTTACTACTTTGGGCAGGCCGACCACGGAAAATCAGAAACATGTGTGAATGAATTACAAAGAATATTTCACAATTATAATCATTCATAATATAAAATGATGAAATCTAATAATTGCGAGTAATGAAGAATGTCCCTAATAATTAGCAATATGTATACAAACTATGTCTAAAATAATGGCTAAGACTGAGGAATGTCCCTAATAAGGGATAATATTTCTTTATTTTTTCCTTTACTTTTTCCGTGCTTTTTCTTCTTTCCCATAGAATCAAGAGCAGCACTGAATGTTTCCTGACATGCTATGATAACAGAACAAACCTCTGCATCGTCTCGTGGAATTTTCTTAAGCATAAGGGATGCAGATCTACCATCTCCTCCTGCCAAAAGTGCCTGATACATTCGCAAGTAACTTAATACATTGTAAGGAAACCCAGCAATCTTGTACTCTTTCCAAATCAAGCGAGCATTCTTCAAATCTCCAGCATTGGCACAAGCACTTAGAAGAAAATCAAGACACTGCCGTGACGGCCTAAGGCCCAGTTCATCCTTGATTGCCGAAAGCAAGTCCAGGCCAAACTGTAAATGAGTGGACTCAGATGCTGCAATTTGACAAAATACCTACAGACACAAGTTGATATTAGTAAGACTGTTGGAGCCCAACAACTTTACAGGGTGAAAAAGCCATTGGTCTATGAGGGGCATGAGACACCTAAGGTATGGAAGGTGTTTAGACGTGGAAGAATATTTTTATTATTTAGTTATTTTGTCTCGTGGAAGAGAAGAGGGGGGATTATCTGTTCTTCTGTTGGAGGAGCTATGCTCTGCGGAATGGGAGGTTTCATCCTTCTGTATTTTCCTTTATATTGCAAATAACATACTATTCTCCGGTGCCTTAATATTTTTCTTCTTCTCTTTTCACCAATATAATATTGGTATGTAACAAAGACATTTGTCTTAATAAGAAGTTCAAATTTCTATGTACAGTTTTAATTGCATAATTAGAAGAATTAATTAGACTCCATAATTAGGAGGATTAATAAGCCGACAATATATTTTATATTTATTGTAAAGCATCGTTGATCCTGAATTATATCCATCATAAATTAGGATTTTCAATTATTAAGTCTATATATTCTATTTAAAAGCAATTGCTCCTCTATGAAAAATATTAGAAACAGTTTTTCTGACATGGTATCAGCACGGTAAAATCCTTGGGAGCCTATGTAATTTCATGCACAGCCTACATTGCTGCAAAACCACACCCCTCTCTTTCTTCTGTTGTATTCGTTCAAGGCCTACATTGTCTGATACTCAGAAAACTCAGCCCATCACAAAGTTGAGCACAAAGGAGATTCTAAAATTAAGGGGAATGCTTGACACTAACAAAACCTGCAGAGTCAGGTAATCGCTCCTTAGCATTCGCAGGTAATATTCCTTGCTATTGTGTATTCAATGCCTTAAATTCCTCTAAAGAAGGTGTATGGGTAGTTGATTCTAGAGCCACCGACCACATGGTGCTCGAAAAGGAGATATTATGACAAATCAGAATCTAATTCTGAAGGATGTTTTGCGTGTGCCCAAATTATCAGCCAATCTGATTTCTATTCACTAGCTTACAATGTTTGGTGTTTTTTAATCCTACCACCTTCCAATTTCAGGATAAGGATTTAGGGAATGGGGAAGGTATTGGACTTGCTAAGGAAGACAATGGGTTATACCCTATGAAGCTCGGAGACACATCTCCGCATAGACACGTGGCAGAGGCGGGAACAACACCGCATCAGACACCCACTTCTCTGCCGAACACAGTCAACTCTTATGGATACATATCTTACACCAAAATCGTCTTCCACAAAATTTGAAAAATTCAAAATCGTAAAAGAATGTTCATACAAATCAAAACAAATATATTCAAATCACACAAAATCATATCAAATGTTTTTATTCCTTAAATCACTCAAATAAAATCCTGAAAATACTTATAAATAATCAAAGATGAGAGAAACTAATCAATAAAAAAAAAAAGAAGAAAACTAGAATGTGTTTGTGAGAAGAGTTGCGTTGCGATTCACGGTGAAGACAGTGAAGACAAGGTCGCGGTGAAGCCGCCGTGTCAGAAGACGTTCCACGATATTCTCTGAAAAATACTCTAAAGACATTCTGAAAACGCACTCTAAAAAGAGCACTGAAGAAGAAGTCACTCAGCCTAAATTCTATAAGGAAGGAGCCTATTGAGATATGTAAGTTTATTTAAAATTGATTTTTCTTTTTCCTATAAAGTTGTTACCATGTTAATAAGTTTTAGTAATTTATAATGTTTTATGTGTTTACACTGGCAGAAGGACATATTCTTAAAATCTCATTTCAGCTTTTTATATTTATTCTTATTTTTGTTGTTTAAGTACTCATTGTTTAAAAAAATACTTTCAAAATATATTTTATCAATACAAAATAATTCATACAAAAATATAGTATTTAATTTTTTTATTTATATTCATTAACTACTTTTAACTTATATTTATGATTTAATTAAATTTTAAGTATAAAATAAGCTTGAATACAAATTTAATTTTATTCTGATATCTATTTGAAAAGTTAATAAAACAACTTTAAGAACTTATTCGTCCCTCTTAATTTAAATAAGTCATTCCAAATATGTATATAATAATAATTATGAAATATGTATGTAAATATAAATATATATTTTATGAATAAGACACGGAGGATGAATAGAATGTGAATTTTAAATATTGCTTGATAGATAAATAAGAGAGACGTGACGTTGAGAAAAAAAATTATTTTTGGTATTTTATTTATATTATACTATAATTAAATTTTAATTTTTCACATGTTTTATTTGTTATATTTATAAATTAATTTCTATTTGATAAACTTATTTCATTTTTTGTATGTAAGTAATTTTTTTATATTTATTTTTTTTATAGGATATTAAGATGAATAATCAAGCTATCAAAGAAGATGAAACAAAACCTTCAAGAAAATATGTTTCAAAATTAAAAAAAATTCTTAATGGAGAAATAATATGATCAAATGCAGTTTATGTGTTTTTCATTCAATGGACCTTAAGAGCTCATTTATTAACTTAAGTGAGAACGAGTTAGAAGTTGTCAAAAGATAAGTTCGTCAAAACTTGTTGAGTTTAAAAAATTAGACAATGAAGCAACATTGAAAATAGAAATTTCAAAGATAAAAACGATCCTTCTACCACCCGTATATGATGAAGGAAATCAGACAAATAAAGACCTCAGATTAAAAGGTCCTTTGCAGTCTTCTTTCAATATTCAAACCAATGATACTCTTGATTGTAAAATTGCGAAAATGTTTTATTCAAGTTTAGCATTTCATTTAGCAAGAAGTTCTCATTATAGGAGTGCATTTTCTTATGCAGCTAATACTTGTAATCTTAATGCATATGTACTGTCAACATATAAGAAATTGAGAGGTCTTTTAGTTTCTAAAAAGAGAAGTCGTGTAGAAAACCTTTTACAACCTATAAGAAACTCATAGAGACATAAACGGGTGAAAATTATTAGTGATGGGTAGAGTGATCCCCAAATAAGGCCACTTACAAATTTTATGGTTGTCACTGAAAGTGGACCAATGTTTTTAAAGTCAATAGATGAATCTGATGAGATAAAAGATAAAGATTTTATTGCTAGACACATGAGAGATGTAATTATAGAGGTTGGGCCAAATAATGTGATACAAATTATGATTGATAATGCAGTTGTATTAAGGCCACCGATATGCTAATAAAATTAGAATTTCCTTCAATTTATTGACTCTATGTAGTGCACACCTTGAATCTTGCATTGAAAATATTTGTGCAACAAAAAATACAGAAAAGAATAGTGTTGCTTATGATCAATGTTCTTGGATATTAGAAATTGTTGATAATGTTACCTTTATTAAAAATTTTATTGTTGGACATTCTATAAGAATATCAATGTTCAATAGCTTTCATTCATTGTTTTCTGTTACTCCAACAAGATTTGCTTCAACTATAGTTATGCTAAAAAGGTTTAGAAGTTTGAAAAAATGACTTCAAAAGATGGTTATTAGTGATAAATAGTCTTCTTACAAAGAGGATGATATGGCTATAACACAATTAGTGAAAGAAACTTTGTTGAATGATAATTGGTGGATGAATGTTGATTACATACATGCTTTTACTACCCCTATTTATGATGTTCTCAGAAAAAACAAATACAAATATGACTACTCTTCACTTTCACTTAGTATATGAAATGTGGAATTCAATGATTGAAAAAGTGAGAAAGGTCATATTTCAACATGAAAGAAAGACAGAAATTAAGCATTCATCATTTTTCGGTGTAGTAAACTTAATATTAATTAACTGTTGAACCAAGAGTAGCACATCTCTTCATTGTCTTCCTCATCCTTCAAAATCTAAAGTAATGTTAAATTATTTTATGATTATATTCATTGTTTTATCTTATTAATAATATTATAAATTTATAATATTATGCTAATTTTTTTATATATTTATAATGTTGTCGATATTATAGTGATGAATGGTTAAGTGAAGATTCACAAAGACTTCCTCCACATCAAGATGGCAAACTTACTCGTGAGAGGAAAAAATGTTTTATGAGGTACTTTGATGATCCAGATGTAAAGAGACTGACAAATATAAAATTTGCAAACTTTTCAAATGGAAGAGAAGATTTTCACGATGTTGACTCTTTAAGAGATAGATAAAATAGATGCAAAAACATGGTGGATTGTTCATGGAGCTCATGCACCAATACTTCAGAAAATAGCTCTTAAGCTACTTGAACAACCATGTTCTTCTTCTTGTTGTGAAAGGAATTAAAGTACCTGTTTTTTTATACATTCCTTAAAAAGGAATAAGATGACACCTAAAAAGGCAGAAGATCTAATTTATGTTCATAGTAATCTTCGTCTCCCCTCAAAAGAACTCCTCAAAATACAAAGAAGAGAAAATTAAATTATGAGATACTTTTCATTGAATAATAATGAAATTCTTGGAATTGTCAGCTTATCTCTTGATGAAGATAAAATGTGAAAGTTATATCTTTTGTTAGACTATTTTATAAAAGTTCCTCTTTTTTATTTTTTTTTCACATTATTAACTATATTATTATATTTTAATAAATTCATAATTATATATACATATATATATTATCGTGTCTTCGTGTCAGTTAATTTTCAATTTAGTCGTATCCACATGTCCGTGTCTATGTTGTATTCATATCCGAGCTTTATAGGTTATACCTTTTAGAAGATGCTACCAGGATGTGTAACACTAAGTCAAATTCCTTTATCTTTGATGTTAGAAACAACTCTCACCAATAAAGAAAAAATTTGCTTATACCACCTTCATTTAGGTCATCCATCACCCAGTACCATAGAAATCATGTTTCCTATTTTATTTCAAAAAGTTGACGAGCAAATGTTTCATTGTAATACTTGTGAATTTGCAAAGCATAAGCATGTTAACTTCCCCTCACCCTCTTGCATTCCTAACCTATTTGGGACTCGTTGGTTTCTCATATTCATTGATGATTGCACTTTAATGACATGGTTATTTCTCGAGATAAAAGGGTGAAGTGAACCAAGTTTTCAAAAACATCATCCAAATGATTAAAAATTAGTTTGAGACAAACATTAAAAGAGTTTGTTCAAATAATGGCAATGAATTTTTCAACCGAAAATTGACCTCCTTAAAGAACAAGAGATAATTGATGAATCTTCTTGTACGAATACTCCACAACAAAATGGGGTGACGAAACAAAAAATTGGACATCTCATAAATGTAACTCAAGTCACTTATCCACAAAATTGTACCAAAATAGTATTGTGGAGAACCTGTCCTTACTGCTACCAATTTGGCCAATTGTCTATCCTCCAAAACACAATAATAACAATCCCATTCAACTGCTCTCTATTTTTTTCCTGAACTTTAGGACAACAAATCATCTTATACCTTGGAGTCCTTGGTTGTGTATCATTTGTCCATGTTCATTCTAATCATAGGAGAAACTTGATCCTTGAGCTATTATGTGCATACTTATTGGTTACTCCATATGTCCATCTCCAAATCATAATAGAGCGACAATCCAATGCCTAAATTGCTCCCAATCTTAGCCTCAATCGAAAAAAGATTGCTTATTTAAAAGAGTGGAGTTCGGGATATTGACTCATAGGTCATTTACATGAAAGTAATGGAATGGGCAACAAATTGCCTCCTTCCTATCCATCATAAATTAGGATTATTAACTCTTTGTATTCTATGTAAGAGCAATTTCTCCTTAATAAACAACATTAGAAATAGTTTTCTTGACACTGAGAATTAAACATATCGAGTATAAAAATAAAGTGAGCTTGATAATGGACAACACAATAGATCCAACAAATCTTGTGGAATAGACTTTAACACTATCTTAGAAAATGGACTTGAATCCAAATTCAATCTTACAAAGCTAGTCTGTAAGGTTAGATTGTGCAACCACTAATATACTATAATGGTGTGAGATCTTCAACAGCTTATCAATGGGAGTAATTGTGATGAAGAGGGTGAAACATGTCAAAATTTTGACATTTCTATGTATAACAAATAATTTAAAGTCACCTCAAAAGAGTTTCAAACTCAAACACAAATTATATAAGTATCTTTGGCATAATATTGTAAGTTTATAAAAATTAACTAGGAGGGAACAAAGAACTCACCGCGTCAAAAAGGGCTTCCATTACCATTTCATCATTTTCAAACTTATCCTTGAGTTGTTTGAACAAAAGAATAACAGAACTGAACCATACGATGAAGATAAGCAAACTGAAGAATACAATTCGAAAACATTGAAATTCAATGTTAGAGGGGTAAAAACATCAAACCTCAAATTCTTGTTCCGTGCACAGTACTTGACGACCTTGGAGCAGCCATCAACCCAATAGTCTAGATCACTCACTTCCTTGAGTAAAAGTAGCAATCTATCCAACTCCCCATCGTGTTTAGTCAACTCTTCCTAAAAATGTCCAATAATTAATCATAAAGTGAAGGTAGATGATATAAAAAACACTAATACAAAACCTTACAATCAGACATGTAGCCGCTTTTGGCTCCAAATTATGTCCAGCTTTCTTAATTTCTTCATAGACAAGAAAAGCCTCGGACAATTGCCCATGTGATGCAAGAGCTGTGACAAGTACACTCTTAACTTCAATTAAGCTCTTGCTTGGTAATTTTGGATCCAAAAGTACCTGCAACATGAAATACAATTTATGCTCTACACCAATATTGAAGAAAGAGGTAATGTACAAAGTTATTCCAAAAGGGGGAGTACAGAAAAAACATGAAGAAACTACCTAATCAGGCTAATTTGAAGCATTTACTCAGTAAAATTAAATTATATGTATAGCCTTCAAGAGACAATATTTTTATTTTAATTTTAATCTTTTAAGTGTATAACAAATTTGTATAATAACACATAACAATATGCTGCAAATATAAAAAAATATGAAACAACTTTAATTTAGATTGGGCCTATGACAATCTCAAAAGCTAGCTTCCTGGAAAGAATTGCACCCAAACCTTTATGAGATCTAATTTAGTCATATATGTAATTCATGTGGAATCTAACCACATGCCCCTATGCCTAGGAATGGGTATTGGAAGCACGAAGATCATTAAAAGACCTTCTTTGTATTACACCAGGATGACTACATAGCTAGGTAGACTAGACTAGGAAAAAGTTACATTGGTGGTCAAAATATCAACTCCGATAGGTTTTAATACCATATGAAGAGACAAAAGATAATCTCTCTATGTGCCTATTCCACCAAAGGAACACACACATATGTCTCAACCATGTCTCAACCAGAGAAGATACAAAGTAATGGCTCACGGCCCACTAGTTACATTTAACACTCCCTCTCAAATTGAGACATAAATCATATCAATCAACCTTGATACAAATATAATCAATTCTAGGACCTCGCAATGATTTAGAATTGCCAATTGGTTATTGAAGTTAACAAATTAAGTGATGATGTCTCCAAATACAATCTTTTCTCAGATAAAATGACAATCTACCTCAATATGCTTAATCCTTTTGTGAAAGACTGGATTTGAGGAAACATGTAGGGTAGCTTGATTATCACAAATAAGAGTCATTTGAGTAAACTTCCCAAATCTCAATTCTTTAAACAATTGTTTAAGTCAAACGAACTCACAGATGACAGGGGCCTTAGTTCTATATTCTTGTTTTGTACTTGATTTTGCTACTACAGTTTGCATGTGAATTACCCACAACAAAAGTGTAATTAGTGTGACCATATAACAAACCTTTGATATACTTCAACATGTGAATAATTGCATTCCAATGTCCTATACATGGAGAATTTAGAAACTAGCTTACCACACTGATTGCATACCAAATGTCAGGACGTGTAACTATGCCAAAGTTTAATTTTCCAACCAATCTTCTGTATTCTCAAGATCAAGTAGTGGCTCCCCCTAACTAGGTAGAAGTTTCAAATTAAGATCCATGGGTAAGTGAATAAGCTTGGAATTCATTAGTTCAATTTCCTCTAAAATATCCATTGCATACATCCTTTGAGAAATAACAATTCCATTGTCGGATTATGCTACCTCAATCCCCAAGAAATATATTTACCAAGATCTTTTGTCTTAAAATGATGACATAGGTATTGTTTTATCATAGATATTGTTTTAACTAAAGGATGTCATGATGATCACTATCTATCAGAACAATCCCATCATCATACACTACCAAGTCGATGCATCCAACAGTTGTGTGACAATAAAACAACAAATGATCAGCTTCGCATGTAGTGAATCTACCAAACAATACCCTAGGAGATTGCATAAGACCATAGAAAGATTTGCAAAGGTCACGTACCAATCTGGAAGACTCTCCCCGAGAAACAAAACCAAGAGATTGCTCCATATAAATTTCTTCCAACAAATCACTTCGAAGGAAGACATTCTTAACATCCAACTCAAAAAGAGGCCATGACAAGGTATAATAGGAAAAAAGCCATCTTGGCGACGAGATTAGTGTCACCATAGTCCAATCCAAATATCTAAGTATAACCTTTGGCTACCAAGCAAGCATTGAGTCGATCAATAGTACTATCAAGACCAACTTTAACAACGAAGATCCACCTACAACCAGCTATAGATTTTCTAAAAGGCTGAGGAATATGATCCCAAGTTCCACTATTTCAAAGAAAACATGGCTCAACAATCATAGCTTGTCTGCAACAAATGTGAGCTAATGTATCACCTACACTTTTAGGAATTGACACAAAGAAATAAATGAAAAGTCAAGTATAAAGGGAGTGCATACCTTTAGAAAGAACAATGAGAAGATCAGACTCAAGTGATGGGACCAGAGTGGATGAAGGAGGCAACAACACTGAGGAAGAGGAGGCGATGATGGTGGATGAGGTGGTACACTAAACATAATTGTGGTATCAAAGGAAAGAGGGGTGGCGATGGTGGTAATTGGACTAACAGAAGGAGAGAAGTAGACATAAAGAAGGTAACATCAATTGAGATCACATAAAGACAAGGAATATTTGAAACTCTTGTACCCTTTTTGAGATCGAGAGAAACCTAAAAAGACACAATTGCATGACTGAGCAACAATTTATCAAGGCCAAGAATATGTATATGGATAAAGAATGTAGACTTGAAAAATCAAGGTAAGGCGTGGAGTGGTTAACAAGGAAATAAAATAGAATGAGAGATTTGGTTATCTAAAACCAAGGAAGGCATGCGATTGATGAGATAGCACGAAGTGAAATAGCATCCCATAGAGGAAATTGACCTAAAAGCAAAAGGGTCCAAATATTCTATGTTCGTGATCAAGTGTTGTCCAAGCAACTTAATGTTTTTCATGTTCCCAGCCTAAATCAGTGGGCTAACATTTTGACCAAGCCTCTTTCTACAAATCATTTTCAGCAACTTCGTAGAAAACTCAATGTGTAGGATTTCATTAAACAAAATCCCCTACCTTCAGTTTGAGGGGGGTATTAGTATTGTTCTGTTATTGTAATTGTTTCTGTAACAGTTTTCTAATCATTTTATTTTAGGTTGGACTTATGTTTGTTACAACCGTATATAGACCTATGAGCCTATATATATTGCTCTCTCTTTTCTCTTGTACAACACAGAATTCTATTGAATAATATTCAGCCTTTCTTACTTTTTTCTTTCTCACTTGGTTTATTTTAATAAGGACAATAGTTCATTAAAGTCATCATGAGACCATGAACTTTGCTCGAATATTCAACCATGGAACCAACAAGATGTCTAGGAACAACACCATTCAAAAGATTTTTGATAAGTGCCATGAAGATGTTGAGTGTCGTCTACAATAGTTGAGACTATCCCCATACCTCAAAACAACATGGACATGAAATATTTGTATAAGGGAACAATTAATAGTCGACTTGAGAACACGGCATAGTTGATCATTAATCTAAAACCAGCACAAGCGATCTTTTTCATCATTGTTTGGCTAATGCAAATCAGCATAATTTTGACCCTTAAGCCAAAGTTTCATATTAGATGCCCAAGTGTCATAATTAGTACCATTTAACTTGCCAAAAGATAGGTGAACATTGATGTAATTAGTTAAAATAGAAAAATTATACCGGGCACCACTAGGGGAAGCCATTGTGCACTGAAGAGAGAAAACGAGCTTCAGGAGAGAAGAAAATAACTTCTGGAGAGGGAAAAACATTTCCAAATACAGTGACAAATGTCAACAGGGCTCTGATCAGAAATGCAGGACCAAACTAGGAAAGAAGACAGTTGGGTGAGGCCAACAGTAGTGACCGCTACCATAAAGATTGTCATAGTGTCGCCACGTGCAACGACCCACAAACCTACAAGAACACAGAGTACAAGAAAGAGCATTGGTGCTCCATTGGACACAAGACAAGCGGCACAATGATTAGCTGGTGGCAATTTGGCAATAAAAGGGAAGCAAAAAAAGGTCGGAAATCAGAATGAAACATAATTTCTAGAAAAGATTTACACCAATGAACATTGGGTTCACCAAGAGAGCACAAATCTAGTTTAGGCTTTAGATAGGATGTTGAGATATATGGTAAAGAGACAAAAAATAATCTTTGTCTATTCCATCATAGGAGGATGCATATATATATAAGTGTTTCAAATACAAATGTGATAGCCCAAGGCCCATTAGTTATATTTAAAAGGTTACATCAAACTACATCCCAAAAGATAGCTGAAGTGTAAGGATTTCTCAAGCCTTTATAAGGCATGTAGAGTAATTATCGAGAATCAATTAGACTAAGAATTTTAGCAAAGAGGTTGAAAAAATTCTTGATCAAGTCATAAATGCTAAACAATCAACTTTTTCAAAGAGGCTTATTGGAAAGTGTGGTAGTGGCAAATAAGGTGATAGAAGAAATAAGATGTAAGAAGGGACAATGTATAATTTTTAAGGTTGATTTTTGAATGATACTATTAATTAAGATTTTCTAGTCTATGTGATGAAAATATAGGGTTTAATTCTAAATGGATTAAATGGATAAAGGGGTGTTTTGAACCGTCACCAATATTTGTTTAAGTAAATGGCAGCTAAGCAGCAGAATTTAAACCTTAGAAAGGACTTAGACAAGGGGATCCACTAGCCTCATTCTTGTTTCTAATGGTGGTGGAAGGATTGCTAGGGCAGTTTGGGAAGCAAAGTGGAAAGGCATGTTAAAGGGACTGAAAGAAGGGAAAGAATGAAGTTTGTAATAACATGTTGTAATTTGCAGACGACACTATATTTATGTGCAAGGAAAATACTAAAAACATAGTCACCATCAAACGTATATTGAGATGCTTTCAGATGGTATCGGGACTTAAAAATCTATCTTTATAAAAGTAAGCTAAGAGGGATTAGGATGGACTCAACGATCTTACATAGATTATCTATAATATTGAATTGTAGGATCATAAAGGTACCATTTACATACTTAGGAGTGCATATAAGGGGAAATCATTCTAGAAAGGATTATTGGAAGGGCGTGATAGTAAAGATAAAAAAGAAATTGTCAAGGTTGAATGGAAAATTCATATATATGGCAGGTATGGTTAGATTAATAAAATCTGTTACATCTACAATGCCCCTCTTTCTGGTGTCAATTTTTAAAATACCTCATTCTGGAAAAATGAGATCACAAAGATACAACTTCAATTCTTATAGGTTAGGGCCATAAGAGAAAAAATACAACCTGGATAAAATGGGAAACGATTGAAGAGCAAATAAAACAGAGGTTTAGGTATAAAGGATTTGACATGTTTTAATAAGACTCTTTAATGAAAGTGGAAGTGTAGGTTACGAAACAATAAAAGGAGCTTATGGAAGGACATATTAGTATCAAATATGACTCATGGAGGAGCCTAGAAAATGATATAGTCTTAGCGAATTTAGATGGTGGAGGGATCCTAGAACCATATGTGGAAAAGGAGATAATGGAAAATAGTTAGTTTCAAATGGTCGGTTGGAAGAGGGAATTGTATCTTGTTTTAGGAGGATACGTGATTAAGAGACAAACCACTAAAGAACATATGCCCTAGAATTTATGTAAATTCAAAGCAAAAAGGTTAGAAGTTTGGGAAAAATCAAAGTTGGCTAAAAAAGAAATGAAACAATCCCATAAAGGAATTCACTGCCAAGCATAGAGCATGAGTCTAGAAACTATTTATGGTTAGTTAGATAAAATTACTTGTAAGCACTAGCAATAGCATTTGTGAACATGGCAATCTACATTTATCAGCTACTCATCATAATGCAAGTTCTATTAGCTAGATATTTAAAGCTCGCACAATGTCTCTATTACCCTTTTAATCCCAATAAATGTAATGCTAAGTATGTTGCTTACACTATACCTGTTTTGCCTTCTCAAATTTTCCACAAGCTGCATATGAAGTAACAAGAGCCATAAAAACATATTTTGTAGGTTGAATTCCAGATTGGTTCATTTCTTCACAATACTACAAAAAAATATTGTAATTAGCAACTCAAGATGTCCATACATCAAATCTTCACATTAGAAATTCAGTTAACATAAAATCTCAGTTACATCAAGTCCCCAAAAGTGGATGGAAAGAGCTACAAGAATGCATGCATTAAAAAACAATTAATCATTAATCATATTTTTCTTTTTGGGTATGAATGGTTGAATATTTAACAATCAACAATTATTACAAGTTCACTCATTTCAACCCTATTATGATAAGCGCATAAACTTGATTAATGTGAACAAAACACACATTATCAAGAGATTATTCAGCATATTAATCCCAATTTGTTCACTAGGCTTCAAAAAATAAAACAAGAGATTCGCTTCAAATTTGATTAAACTTTTGTAAATTACTAATCTTGACCGTATAATTACATAAATAAGGGTCATAACTTTATAATATGAATATCAAGATCATATTTACATTAATAGTGACATTTAGTATTTATTCTCCCCTTTTTGTTGTACAGATTTTATTTTTTCTCAATATATATAAATCACCCATGCTCTCAAACAGACATTGGGTTTCAATCAACACTTCTCTTTCTCTTATACTTTAATAATTGACTTAACTCTTGCTTTGAGAGGTTTATATATGAAGAATTCGGAAGCACTAATATTTCAATTTGTATCATGTATCGTATTCATATCCGATACATATCCACACCAAATACTCTAGGATACTTATTGATACTTATCGATGATGTATTCAATCCGTAAATAACTAATACTTCCAATGATGACAATAATTTATAACTTTTTTATTTTGACAGTGTCTAAGAAATGTGATTTTAATTTGTATCCGCATAATTGTAATTATATATTTACTATGTATTAAGAATTTTTATACATTTTTAAATATGTATGTCACGTATAACATCATGTTACTTTCAAAATAAGTGTATTTCATTCAACAAAATAATCTCAAACTTCACAACTTTCCATTATTTTAGAAACTTTATCCTATTTAAAAGGATCACTTGGAATTAATAGAGACATTTTGGATTGTATACAAACGTGGTAATTGTTCCATTGCACAAAAACTCTCTTTCTATTATTGCAAAAGTCCTCAAAGGAATGATATTCTTATTATTCTACTCTTTTTACAACTTGGTATGCTTGTTCTGTGATTATTGTATCACTTCTTGATAGACAATCAGAGTTTGTTGAGTTTTGTGTAGCTAGCTAATTTTGCATAACTGTCAGATGACAACTGTTACAATTTATTTGGATCTAAATAAGAGCATCTTCTACTCTATTACATGCATCTTTTGATAGCAATGTAAAATCAATTTTCTCTCGCTCTGTATCTTATCCATTCCTATCAATTCAAGACTCACCAGTGACTCAACGTTTAGGATCTAAACTAGCCAACTCTACCTATATTCTCTAGAGTAATTCTATGTTGAACAACCATCTCTTCTACAAATTCTAGAGGCATCAAAGCTCCATCATCATTTGCGGTCAATGCTCTGTCCTCAGGTTTTAGCTTACTACTTATAATCCAAAGCAAAACGAAAAAAATTATGTTGAATCGGCTCAATAAAGAGGTCTTGTTCATTGTCAGATACCAAGGCTTATTACAAAGGATATCTATCAAAAACTCCATGGCAAACCACCCAACTAGAAAAGGAAAATAAATGTAGAAGGTTTAGGGTCAGGCATTCCAAACCTGAAAAGGAGAAAACACGGACCAAAGGTACCACTCAAACTCCATTTCTCTAAGGAACAACTGTAGCATTTCTACAAGCCCTTCTCAACTAAAATGCCAATTATTACATCATTTCTCTGGGAATGGCAACGAGACAGGACAAATGCAAATAGCAACTACCCACCCTACGACGTAGAAATCTATCTGATAGGTACCAGAATAGAAAAGAAAGAAACGGAAATTGAGTAGAAAAAGAAATAATGGGAAATTCTTATTGATGCAGAATTATCCAAACGCTTAAAGAAATCAGAGCACTAAGTAGCTCAATCACTCTTCCCAATAACAATAAAAATCCAGTCCCCTCCCCACCTCGTCTTAGTCCTGCTAATACTCTTTTCCCTAACTGAATTCCCTAACCGCATGATCTCTTCCGTTCCTATTGCAGTCAGTTTCGCTCGTTCCTATTTCTTCTCCTCTCGTAAACGATCAATGTTTGTTTGGGCTGTCTAATGGGCTGTTGACTGGGCTGCTGGCTATCACTATCCTAGGCTCTCTCTGCCACCCACATGGGTACCCATTTAAAAACTACACACGGGATTTTTTATTTCTACTTGTACTCACTGTTGAGATATTTTAGAAAGTTTCAGATTTTATTCTTATTGGTTTTAGTTGTGTATTTAAAGGTTTAAATTTTGCATATTTTGTCATACCTTGTTTTTATTTCTAGCATAACAATCCCAAAATATAAGGGATTCTTTTTATTAGAGTAGGTACTGAAAATAATATATATATACGTGTGTGTATATGTGTGTGTGTGTATATATATATATATATATATGTGAGTGTGTGTATCCAGTAAAGAGAAACAGTTAGAAAGAATTTATCCTCTTTCAAACTTGAGATTGTATCAAAACGGGCCTCTGATCGTGTGAATTAAATGCAGCCTTAATTTATGTGTAAAGCTAATTATAGCCTTCATTGTTGCACAGTCTGAGTCTTTGATCTCTGTGTGTGTTTCGACCTCCATTGCTGAGCACTATTGCAGCCTTGATTGTTGGATCATATCCAAGTGTTTATGAATTTCTTTATGATGACTGAAATCGAAAATGGAGACAAGCCCCACAACGCAGGAGAATTGCAGAATGTCCTTTCAACCGATCAGTTTAATAGAAAAAATTATCTCTACTGGTCTCAACTCATTAAGACCATCTTGAAAGGGAAAGGAAAGGCTAGCCATTTAACAGAGGTTGATTTGTCTTGGGTAAAGTCATACACATTTAATTAACAGATTACCTTCTTCTGATTTGACTTTAAAAGGTCCAATAGAGGTACTCCACACTCTTTTTATCTACATATAACTCCAACTCTTAACCTTCCACCTAGAATATTTGGTTGTGTTTCATTTGTCCATGCTCACAACTAGCAAAAGGGAAAGGGGAAAGCTATACCCAAGGGCAATTAAATGCATTTTCTTATGGTACTTTGTCACATAAAAAGGGTATATATGTTTTCAACCTCCTTCCAAAAAAAATTATATCAAGGGATGTCACTTTCAATAAGCAAGTTAGCTATTTTAACCATCCCCATCTTTAGGGGGAAGATTTAAGGGAAGATGATGAGTCTTTTATATTCTCAAATCTGTTCCTTGGACTAGAAATTGAAAAAACTAAAAATCAGTTGACAGGGAAAGCGTAGAGGTAAATCAAAATCCTAAAATTGAATCTACAAGTCAAAAATCCAATTGTACAAAACCAGTTAGACCACATGTTGATATAAAATTTGGGAAAAATTTTGGTGTACACCCATAGAGGAAAGGCCATTCAAGAATCTGCTTGTGTTCATTACAAGAGGTAAATATACCTATGAATCCTAATTCTACTAATTGTGATAAACTTCCATGTGATGAACTAGTTGCACAGAATTTAGATCTCCCAATTCACTTTAGGAAAGGAACTAGAGTCGTGACTAAACCCTCTTACCCCTTAGCAAACTATCTATCCTACACATAAAACCTTTCTCACAAACCTAAACACCACAATTATACCTTCTTTGTATATGATGCATTAGTTGACAAAAATGGAAACAAGCCATGGATTTGGAAATGAAGGCATTAGAGCAGAATAATACCTAGAAGCTAGTAACCATACTACCTGGAAAAAAACCTCCTAGATTTGAGTGGATTTATACAGTAAAATACAAGGTTGATGGGACCATCGAGAGGTACAAGGCTAAACTGGTGGCTAAAGATAAATTTATGTTTAGCAGCAAAACATAAGTGGAACTTACAGCAACTTGATATAAAAAATGCATTCTTACATGAGGACCTTGAAAAAGAAATATACATGGAAACCTGGATATACAAGGCAGATCGAGGCCAACACAGTTTGCAAACTGAAGAAAGGATTGTATGGGCTGAAACAGTCACCTAGAGCATGGTTTGGGAGGTTCACCACACTTCATTTATCAAGCATTCTAACTCAGGGAGAGTAACAATTTTGTTGGTCTATGTGGATGATGAACAACAAAGATTAAGCCAATGTCTTGCCGAAGAATTGCAAATCAAGACTTTGGCAAGTTAAAGTACTTTTGGAGAATTGATGTTGCTCACTCCAAGAAAGTGATCATCATATCTCAACAAAAAAATATTGCTGACTTGCTAAAAGAGACAAATAAAACAACTTGCAAACCAGTAAGCGCACCAAATACAATGTTCGAAAGTGAAGAGGATGGTGTGGCTGTAGATAAAGACTAGTACGAAGATTTATTTATCTATCTCACAGTAGACCAGATATTGCTTTTGTTGTGAGCCTAGTAAGCCAAGTTATGCATTTACCAAAGGAAGCATGTTTACAAGTTGTTCTTAGAATTCTCTAGTATTTGAAAGGGTCACCAGGAAGAGGAATTTTGTTCAAGAAACAAGAATGCTAGTCTTGACACACATACTGATGCTGATTATGTAGGTTTAATCGTGGATAGGAGGTCAATTACTAGATATTGTACCTTCCTTGGTGAAAACCTAGTAACTTGGAAGAGTTAAAAAACAAATGTGATAGCTAGGTCTAGTGTTGAATCAGAATTCTGAGCCATGGCTCAAGGAATATGTGAGTTGTTATGGCTGAAGATTATATTGGAAGACATATTGAAGTATAGCACAACCCAGTATGACATCATAGAACTAAACATATTGAAGTGGATAGACATTTTATCAAAGAAAAGCTTGACAGTAGCATGATTTGCACTTCATATGTGTCTACTCAAAGACAACTTGCAGACATACTCATTAAGGGGCTAAACAGCAACAACTTTGAGAAAACTATATCCAAGTTGGGAATGGAGAATAACTATTCACCAGCTTGAGCAGCAGTGTTAATATATTTTCAGATTATATTCTTATTAGTTTTAATTCTGTATATTCTGCTGTATCCTGTTCTTATTTCTATCATAACAATCCCACAATCTAAGGGATTCCTTTTAATAGAGTAGGCGTTATTTATTTCCGAAAATAATAAGAAAGTATTTATTCTCTTTCAAACTTGAGACTCACAGGTATCCATGGATACCTTTTAAAAGAAATCTACAAAATTATTTGGTAAGCTGTAGACATTCAACAGTGTCATATATAACTGAATTTTATAAATTAAAGAGTTTTGAATATATTCGAGCTGGCTCTTATTTACTTATTCTAGCAAATGTTCTAAACATATAGTTTAAAGGCCCACAAACCTATGTTATTTTTCTCCCTTAATTCTACAAGTGTACAAGATTTGTCATATTTCTAGCAAACATAAAATCCTTGAAATTGTCTAAAAAATACTCTATAAAATATAAATTAATAAAAAATTACACTCTATAAAGTATAAATTTTCATTAAATATATGAGGGTGTGAGTATGATTATATCCAGCCCTACATTTAAACATAAATAAACCATTTAAATATCCATTTCCTATCCAACCCACTTGTACGGATTTTTTTTCATCCCTACTCCTCTCTAGCCCAAAAAGGTATTTCTTTCTGTTACTCTTTGTTATACTAAACAAAATGCTAAAGTCCCATGGATCATTTATGCTAAAGCTACTGGACACATGACAAATTGTTCGTAACTGTTCTTCACATTCACATATAACTGTGCAGGCACAGAAACATAACAATTTCATATGGTACCTTTTCTACAGCTGGCGTTGGTTCCGTCCCTGTATCTCCCAAATTTTTCACGTAACCCTTTGTCAGTTAGTAATTTAATATGATCTACACCGTATGGCCACTTTTGCCCACTCGTTGAATATTTTCTAAGTTGAGTTTGATGAGGATGACTGCAAACTGGTAGGGAAGTTGATGGACTCTTTCTCTTTGAGGATGAACTTTTAGGGGAAAAGAAGTGTTCTCTGTTGAAAGTTCCTAATGGCTATTTGATGAGAAGGGCTCCAAGTGAGTAGGGTTGTTTTTCCCAAACAGTGTTTCTCCCAAAGAGTATTCCTAGTTATTTCTGAGATAGTTCATGTGATTTTCTGACAAAACTATCATGCTATGGATTCATGGTATCTTTCTAAAGGTAAGCTATGATTGAATATTACATTTAATTTTCAGAAGACAAATAGTATTGGAGACTGTCAATGTCAAAAGTTACAATAACCATTTGACAAGAACACTGAACAAAAATTAATAAATTGACATAAACATTAAAGTTAATGCTCAATTTCTAGGCATGTATTTCTATCATAACATTAAGCTTAAGGTACCTTCACTACATCCTCTTCCTTTTCACAATTGTTAATCATATGGCAGTAAGTCTGAGAATCAGGCTGTACATTGGCACCTTGCATGTGCTTGAGGACCCTAAACCCACCACTGATGTTCTTCTACAAAATATCAAAATGGTGAAAAAGGAATGCATTATTTAAAACAAATTCAATATTTTTTCAATAATGAAGAAAAAAATTTCAACAATAGTATATGCATATGAGATAAAATGTCCTTGTGTGTCAGGAGGCTATTTAGACTTATTCTTGAAAATGACAAAAATTGCAACATATTGCAATTGAGATTAATCCCAAACATTAAATCTAGTTTGGAAAATGGTTGCAAGTTTGACTAACAATAAAATATCTTAAAAATCCACGAATGTCACCTCTCGAAAATATCCCGCCATTATAGCATTGTACATGTTTGTCGTAGGTTTGAGATTCATTTCCTCTAATTCACCAATTATCTTGTATGCACCTTCAAACTGCATTAAGTAAATATAAAATAAGTTGGCTGCATATTTGACACATTGACACCAATATTAGACAGACAGTTTAAATTCCTAACTACCACAATTTCTTGTCTATTTTTTTTTTCTATTTCTTTTAACTATATATATGTATATGTA
>Ga0209489_104717_pt1 | contig 24758 bp, 22 predicted proteins | sample SiratrowhiteBW_FD_187527 | JGI IMG/M metagenome (GOLD analysis project Ga0209489, IMG submission 187527) | Root nodule microbial communities of legume samples collected from California, USA - Siratro white BW (SPAdes) (version 2) | ecosystem: Host-associated > Plants > Roots > Nodule | place...
AGTTTGGAGATGTATGACAGGTGCATATCTCGGGGTCTATTCAATGCACGAGTCTTCCGGAAGTAGAGTCATGTTTGTAGTGTGTTAGATTCTTTTATTGTGATGATACATGAAATTGAATGTTTTTGATTTGTTAAAATTTGGTTAGCTTACCCTTTTCTTTGGTTGTATTGTGTTTGATTTTTCTATTTGTGATGATGGTGTCTTGACACGGGAGCAGATAGTGCTGCAGATGGATCTTTAGGAGATCATCTAGGTTGAAGGATGTTGTTAGGAATAGTGCATTATTTTAAAAAAAAACTTATATATGATATTGTAAATATGTTTTAAAATTTCAGTTTAGCTTTATTATGTAATTTTGATATATGTTAACTATGGAATACTGTGAGATACACATGATGATAATACTTTAGCGGTCATAGTAGAAGCTTTAATTTTGTGTGGTGTTACAGTGAACTGTAAAATCTGTTCTTAAAAGACATTTCAAGAATCCAAAGAATTAATCCAGATAATAGTTCAAAAGTGTTTTCAGTATTAACAAACTTTTATCACAAGAAACAAATTCAGTTTAATATAAGAGACTTGATTTTATTCAATTATTAAGTAAAATTAGTTCTTCTGGAAAAACTGGTTACTGAACAGTAAACTCAATGAGTTTAGAAAATGGTATAGTTTTAGAAATAACTTGAATATACAGTATTCAAACCAAATACATGTTTTCAAAAATTCTTAGAATGTTATCAGAATGTTAAGCGATCAATTCAATTAACAAGTTTTAGTAAATTCTAAAAAATCAAGAAAATCAACAAGAACTATCAAGAAGTGAACAAGAAACAACAAGAACACAAAGATTTATCATGGTTTACCCTTCCTCAAGGGCTACGTCCAGCCCCTTACTCCAAAGTAAGGATTTCTACTATAGAAGATCAAACCGATCAATTTACAATAGTTCAAACACTTGCACATCGCAAGAATACACTGTTGTCCACAACAAACTATCTACTGAACCTACAACAGATCACAGAACTATACAGACTCCATTGTATATTCCAGAAAACACCTTACTGAACCCTTAAGCAAGACAACCACTGTACAGAATCCCACTGTAATTACAGAATTACCACACCAGGCAAATCACAATACAACAATATTTAATACAAAGAAAGAATTAGGACGAACACAAGAATACAAGCACTTCTATACACAACAGGTTACAAAGGTAATGAAGAAAGGATATAGAAGGCTCAGTCTGATGATCAGATCAATGTTGTATCAGTCTCAGTCAATTCAAAGATCCAGAATCAATCAGAAAACAGTTCTTGATGAATGAGATTTGAATGATCTTAATCACAAGACAAGAAGGGCGCTTTTCTCTCTTTTGAAAAAACATAACTCTTGATCAGAAAAATGTTTAAAATGATTTCATGTTTGTTTCAAAATGCGCACCAACTATTTATAGACAACTGTCTTAATTCAGTCGACTGTTTTAGTCGAACAATCAATTGTTTTTCTCCAACAATTAAAACAATTATTTCAAAATACAAGTTTTAATTTTAATAATTTCTTAAAACTTTGTTAAATCAGATTTTATTCTTGGAGCTTATCCATGAATGATATTGATTGCACCACTGATTTGAGATCAAACAAGATGCACAACACATATCCTAAGTTCTAGACCAAGCTCCACCAATCTTCATAAATTCTTCACTCAATCCACGTATGATTATTAGGTCTGAAACCCCATCAAATGATTGGCTCCATCATATCTTCTTAGCAACTCCTCGTGCTAACAATGTCCCCAAGTTTGATGAAGACAAACAATAGTTGTTGAGTTGTGTCACATATACTTGTTCTTCCTTTAATCAGTTAACTGTCTTTCATAAAGCTTCCCCGTAATTTGATATTCCTGTAAATCATATTTCACCAAACATAGTAAAGTAAATAGTACACAAAGGATAACAATATTTCACTAATCATAAACACGAATACATGATAGAAATCCATTAGTACAAATCGTGCACACCATACTGATTAAAAGAAAATGTAACAAACTGTTAACAAGAGCTGGATATACCAACAGACAAAGCATTAGAGTAGTAACAGCAGCAGCAGGAAACAGAAATAGCAAAAGCATCAAACAACATCTTTAGTATCATCATCATCATCATCACTGACTCTTCTTCTTCAACATCATCTTGAGCTGCAGATTCCTCATCAGCTTTGCAAATCCATTTCTTGTTCTTCATCTTCTTCAAACCTATCTTTGTAAGATTGGCTGCTGAAATTTGGTTCAATGCCTTCACCTTTTCGACAACTTCACCTTCCACATCGATTTCAAAGTAATCTATGAAATTTGACAGCAGTATCACATATGGAATGCGATATTCCAGCTTCTTACCCACTTTGAAAAGATGTTCACGAATAACATTGACCCAGTTGACCTTGATCTTTGACATGAGGCAATACATGAGGATTAAATCCTCTTCAGTTAGTGTAGCATGATTAAACCCACGGGGTGTAAGCAACCAAATGACAATAGAAGCAAGGATTTGGGGAGTAGCAGCTAATCCTCCAACATTGAATGTCCTGAAGGTAGATTCTTGGTTCGTCAAACAAGATTTATAGAACTGAACCTTGTTAAAGTTCCCAAGCTCTGTGTGTTTCCCCTGCTCACCACAACACCGTCACTCCTCAGCCCAGTGATGCTCAGCCAAACATCCTCATCCTCATTAATAGGAAAACATCCTCAGCCCGTTGACTTCTGAGTAAAGGTTCTCCTCATCATACCACATATTGGTTAAGAATACTTTAACCAGGTCTGGGTATGCGTTTCCAGACAGCTTCAAGAACCGGTCCAGCTTTTGAAACTTAAGCATATCTTTGACTTCGTCGAGCTTCTCCTCTTTAATCCAGTCAAGGCTTAGTACCTTAGGAGTAATGATGATCTTCCTACTATACAGCTTGTAATAATCTTCGATGCTCTCCTAGTTTCCAATGAACCACCTATCAAGGTAATTGGTTTCATTATTGTCTTCGTCTGAGCCAGCTTGTTTGATCATGGCTCTCTTGGTTCTCTTGCGGGGGTTGGAAGAAGACGCCATGTGTTTGAGGATAATGAGTAGCAAGAGGACTAAACTTTGCACCTAGAACAAATAAAACACAAGGTAGTGAGGTAGTGTGCGAGTGTATGCATGTTCGATCCACTACTTAATGAGAATCAATTCACTAGAAAACAACACATTGATTGACAATGCAAGATGCAAAAATAGCTTTTGCAGTTTGTTGAGATTCTACAAGCAATCAGTTCAGAGCAGGTTATACTTAGCTTCAGAAATCTCAAAACAACTTTTTGACTAGTTGACTCTTCACTATTGCAATGACATGTGGCACCTCGAGCTGTCTCTCTCTTCACATGCGCAACATGTCCATTGACTGGTTTTGTCTTATTCAGTCCTTCAACTAGCTGGGTTCCACTTTCCTTGGTTCAGTTTGAACATTTTCAGTTGCACAACTTTGTTTCAGTTGAATTGCAATTCTCATTCAATTTCACATGCATCCAAAATTAAAATTAAGTCAGATATCATTATCCAGTCAGATATACCACTGTTCATTAAAAATATTATAAAAATGATCCAGATACGGTAAACTGTAAATTTGCCACGTTATTAAATCAGCCAATAATCGACAAAACATAAACCAATCTATTTCACATATTTGAATTCAATTATTCCAAGTTCATTTCTTAGGAAATTAAACCTATCTTTTATTAAGTGGATTTGTAAACAGATCAACAAGCTGATTTTCAGTACTAACAAATTGAATTTCATAATCACCATTATTGACATGGTCTCTAATGAAGTGATGGTGAATTTCAATATGCTTAGTCCTTGAATGTTGAATTGGATTCTTGGTAAGATTAATAACACTGGTATTGTCACATAATAATTAAATATGAGAAAGATTAAGACCGAAGTCACTTAGCTATTGCTTAATCCATATGCTTTGTACACAATAACTACCAGTTGCAATGTATTCAACTTCAGTAGTAGATAGTGCAACACATGCTTGTTTCTTACTATGCCAAGATATCAAACTTGATCCTAATAGATGACATGTTCCGCTAGTGTTTTTTCTGTCAATCTTACGTCCTGCAAAATCAGAATCAGAATAACCAACTAAATTCGGAGAAACTTCACTTGGATACCATAGCCCAACATTTGTGGTTCCTTGCAAGTATTTCAGAATTCTCTTTGCTCCAGTGAAGTGTGATTCTTTAGGATTGGCTTGAAATCTAGCACAAAGACAAACACTAAACATAATATCCTGTCTGCTTGCAGTAAGCTAGAGTAATGATCTGATTAATCTTCTATACTTAGTTTGATCTACACTAGCTCCTTTCTTATATTAATCCATGTAACAATTAGTGGCCATGGGTATTGTGCTCTCTTTGCAATTCTCCATGTCAAACTTCTTTAATAACTCTTTTCAATACTTGGTTTGACTAAGGAATGTTCCATGATTTAATTGCTTGATCTGCAGTCCAAGAAAATAGTTGAGTTCTCCCATCATGGACATCTCAAATTTTCCCTGCACAGCTGTAACAAACTGCTCACATAAATTCTTGTTAGTAAATCCAAATATAATATCATCAACATATACTTGAACTAAAATAATATCATTGAATTCTTTCTTAATAAACAATATCTTATCTGTTTTGCCTCTCTCATATGCATAGATAGCAAGAAGTTGCTCAACCTCTCATACCATTGTCGTGGTGCTTGCTTCAAACCACATAGAGCTTTCTTCAATTTGAAAACATGATCTGAATGTTTATGATCTTCAAATCCAGGAGGTTGACTAACATAAACTTCTTCATCAATATACCCATTAAGGAAAGCACTCTTGACATCCATTTGGTGTAATTTCAATCCATTCATGCAAGCGTATGCCAAGAGCAGTCTCACAGCATCAAGTCTTGCTATTGGTGCATAAGTTTCCCCATAATCAATTCCTTCTTCTTGATTGTATCCCTTAGCAACTAGTTTAGCTTTGTTTCTAACAATGATACCTTGTTCATCTAACTTGTTTTTGAACACCCACTTGGTACCAATGACATTCATTTGATCAGTTCTGGGAACAAGTGTCCAGACTTCATTCATAGCAAATTGATTCAGTTCTTCATGCATAACATTTATCCAGTTGCTGTCTTTAAGTGCATCAACTACAGTCTTTGGTTCTACTTGTGAAATAAATGTCATATGTTCATAGAATTGATTCAATGAACTTCTACTTGATACTCCTCTCTGAACCTGACCAATGACATTGTCTAATGACAAATACTTGGGCACTCTCCATTCTCTTGGCAGTCCAAAATTAATTGCATCAGTATCAACTCTAGTTTCAATAGACTGATTTTCTAGTTCTGTTGACTGAATTTTTGCTGTTTACTGATTTCTTCTGTCTTATTTTCTATACCAGTATCAGTTTGTTGAATGTTTGGAATATCATCATGTGCACCAGTCTTAGAATTTTCCTACATATTCTGGTTAGTTTCATCAAATGCAATATGCATGGATTCCTCTACTAACATGGTTCTTTTATTATATGCTTTATATGCATGACCATGAAATGAATAACCAAGGAAAATACCCTCATCAGCTTTGGAATCAAATTTTCCCAAGTTATCCTTACCATTATTCAGAATAAAACACTTACAGCCAAACACTTTTAGATGAGATACATTGGGTTTTCTTCCTTTAAACAGCTCATAGGGGTCTTCTTCAATAATGGTCTGATGAGAACCCGATTCAGCACATAGCAAGCTGTGCTCAATGTATTTGCCCAGAAATACTTTGATAATTCAGTTTCATTCAGCATTGTTCTAGCAAGCTCCTCCAATGACCGATTCTTCCTTTCTACAACTCCATTCTGCTGTGGAGTTCTTGGTGTTGAGAAGTTGTTTTTAATATCCAGTTTACTGTAGAATCTGTCAAACTTCTCATTCTCAAATTCTCCCCCATGGTCCGATTTCATGGAAGAAATACTGCCATCATTCTCATTCTGAATAACTTTGACAAATCTTTTAAAAGCATGATAAGTTTCATCCTTGGTAGCAATGAAAAATGTCCAAGTAAACCTTGATAGTCATCAACTATAACAAGACCATAGTAATTCCCTCCTAGGCTCATAGTTCTAGAGGGGCCGAATAAATCCATGTGAAGCAGCTCAAGTGGTCTTGAAGTAGAAATAACATTTAAGGGTTTGAAAGTGCTTTTTGTTTGTATACCCTTTTGGCATGCTTCACATAATTTGTCCCTTTCAAAATTGAGCTTAGGCAGTCCGACTACTAGCTCTTTTGATGCAATCTTATTGAGATGATGCATATGAATATGAGCTAATCTTCTATGGCAAAGCCAATATTCATCATTCCTAGTGAGTAGAAATATTAAGCATATAAACATTATTTACCCTTTTACCTACTAGGACAATTTCACTGGATTTTGAGTCTACTATGAGGCAAAGATTAGGCTCAAAAGTGATCTTGTACCCCTTGTCACACAGTTGAGTGATGTTGAGCAAGCTGTGCTTTAATCCATCCACTAAGAGTACATCTTTGATGATCACTTTGTCATTTCCTCCAATGTCACCAACTCCAAGAATCCTACGACGATTATTGTCTCCATAGGTGACATAGCCGTTAGGTTTCAGTTTCAAATTAGTTAACTGGGAAGCATCACCAGTCATGTGTTTGGAGCATCCATTGTCTAGGTACCACCATAATTTACTAGATGCCAAAAAAACCTGCAAAACAGATTAAGTTTGAGGCATTGGTACCCTGTTAAATTTGGGTTCAAAAGTGTTAGTGATGTTTTTAGGCACCCACTTAACCAACCCATTAGGCACATCAAATTTTCTAGCTCTACAATTTCTCACAGAATGGTCTTTTCTCATACAATAGAAGCAAGTCAATGGAGGTGAAATCTGCTGCACATTTGTTTTAAAAAGGTTAGTGTACTTCTTATGTTTTCCTTGAAAACCAGTTTGATAACTAATGCCAGCTTTTCCAAAAACACAATTTTGAGAACCCAAAATGGCATTGAGGTTTGCAACACCCATTGAAAGTTTAGAAGCAATAGTAAGTAAATAATTTACTTTATTAAGCAGAGCTTCACAGTTTTCACAATTAATTGGCTGACTAGAATCAAAACTGCTAGAAGCTTTGTAAATCATTTCCAAATGATCAAAATCAATTTTCAGTTGCAAAATTTCATCTTCCAGTTGTTTGACCCTACCTTCCAACCAATTGTTCAGACCTTTCAGGCTATTGTTAGATAAGGCTAGTCTGTTAACTTCTTCATGGGTTTCCTGAAAAGCTTGAAGCAGTGAACTGTAATTTACACTATTAAACGAAGTGCTGAAGTTCTCACTACTAACCTCTGAATGTTCTCCAGCCATGAGGCACAATTTTACTTCAAATTCTTCCTGTGAGGAACTGCTGGATGAGGAGGCATTGTCTTCCCATGCAATATATGTCTTTCTTCATTTTCTAGCTTTGTAATTCTTCTTTTTAGTGACTTTTTCTTTGTTGACCAGATTTGGGCAATCTGCCTTCATGTGTCCCTGTTTGCCACAACCAAAACAGGTAAACTTAGCTGAATTTGAATTAGATTTTTTGTTATACCTCTTATTTTGTTGATTCTTCCTTCTGCTTTTCATCCTGATGAACTTCTGGAATCTCTTAGTCAGTAGGTTGAGATTTTTAGTATCACTATCTTCTTCAGTGTTGTCCTCACTGGTTTCAATTTCAGCAACTTTTGATTTTAGTGCGAGGCTTCTTGTTTTCTTCTCCACAGTTTCCATCTCTTTCAACCTCGTCATTTCCACTTCATGCTCTCTCAATTTTCCAAAGAGTGTTGTTGTAGTGAGAGTTGTCAAATCTCTGGTCTCAGAGATTGCTGTCAGTTTAGGTTGCCAGCTTCTGTCCAAGCATTTGAGAATCTTTATATTCAGCTCCTCTTTGTCAAATTGCTTTCCAAGCCCGATCAAGTGATTGACTATATGAGTGAATCTCTTTTGCACATCTGCAATTGATTCTCCTTTATGCATTCTGAATAATTCATATTCCTGAATCAGTGCATGCTTTCTAGCCCGTTTCACATCATTAGTCCCCTAATGAGTGACCTCAAGTATATCCCACATCTCCTTTGCAGAACTGCACTGTGATACCCTGAAGAACTCATCAACATTCAAAGCAGAAGTGATTATGTTCTTTGCAACACAGTCATACTGAACACGCTTATTTTTAGCTTCAGTCAATTCATCAAATGGTTTTGCAATAGATATACCATTCACAACAGAAACTGGAATATAAGGACCATTCATTATTGCATTCCAAATACGATAGTCAATAGATTCAATAAAAAATTTCATCCTCACTTTCCAAAATTGGTAATTAACTCTAGAAAACATGGGTGGCATGTGTATAGAGGCTCTCTTGGCAAAAGGCAATCTGTTCTCGGCCATGGATCGAAAAACTTGACTAGGATTCAAGTCATAGCTATGATGCCAATTGTAAAACAAGTTTTGACCAAGTTCAAGAGGAAGGTGAATTGAACTCCTTTGAAAAGTTTCACAAAAGTACTTTTTAATGTGAGGAATGAAGAATCTTTAAAGAAACTATTAAGATTATATGAAAAGCAATCAGTCAAAGGTTCAAAACAAATTCCCGAACAATATCAATCAATAAGAAACGATAAACAACTAACAGGATTCCAATTCTTGAAAAGCAGTAAACTGTAAAATCTGTTCTTGAAAGACAATTCAAGAATCCAAAGAATTAATACAGATAATAGTTCAAATTTATTTTATTAAGAAACTTTTGTCACAAGAAACAAATTCATTTTAATATAAGAGACTTGATTTTATTCAATTATTAAGTAAAATTAGTTCTTTTGGAAAAACTGGTTACTGAACAGTAAACTCAATGAGTTTAGAAAATGGTACACTTTCAGAAATAACTTGAATAGACAGTATTGAAACTACATATATGTTTTAAAAAATTCTTAGATTGTTATCAGAATGTTAAGCGATCAATTCAATTAACAAGAACTATCAAGAAGTGAACAAGAAACAACAAGAACACACAGATTTATCCTGGTTCACCCTTCCTCAAGGGCTACGTCCAGTCCCTTACTCCACAACGAGGATTTCCACTATAAAAGATCAAACCGATCAGTTTACAATAGTTCAAACACTTGCACACCGCAAGAATACACTGCTCTATGCAACAAACTATCTACTGAACCTACAACAGATCACAAAACTATATAGACTCTACTATATATTCTAGAAAACACCTTGCTGAATCCTTCAACAACACAACCATTGTACAGAACCCACAGTACTTACAGAATTACCACACTAGGAAATTCACAATACAACAGTATTCAATACAAAGAAAGAATTATGATGAACACAACAATACAAGCACTTCTATACACAACAAATTACAAAAGTAATGAAGAAAGGGTATAGAAGGCTTAGTCTGATGGTCAGATCAGTGTTGTATGAGTCTCAGTCAATTCAAAGCTCCATAATCAATCAGAAAACAGTTCTTGATGAATGAGATTTGAATGATCTTGATCACAAGACAAGAAGGGCGCTTTTCTCTCTTTTGAAAACACACAACTCTTGATCGGAAAAATGTTTAGAATAATTTCATGTCTGTTTCAAAATGCGCGCCAACTATTTATAGACAACTGTCTTAAAAATTCATTCGACTATTTTAGTCAAACAATCGATTGTTTTTCTCCAGCAGTTAAACAATTATTTAAAAATACAAGTTCTGATTTTAATAATTACTTATAAACTTTGTTAAATCAAATTTTATTCTTGGAGCTTATCCTTGAATGATATTGATTGCACAACTGATTTGAGATCAAACAAGACACACAACACACAATCTAAGTTCTAGACCAAGCTCCACCAATCTTTATGAATTCTTCACGCAATCCACTTATGATCATTAAGTCTGGAACTCCATCAAATGATTGGCTTCATCAAATCTTCTTAGCAACTCCTGGTGCTAACAATAGGTAAATAAGGGTGACTTAAACAACAGGATGATAAATAAGCGTGGACAAAACTACATGCAAGGGATAAATAAGCGTGGTCTAAATAATAGGCAATAGGTAAATAAACATGGTCTAAATAATAGGCAACAAGTAAAAACGATAAGAAACAAGTAAATAAATGTGGTCTAAATAGTAGACAACATTTTATAAAATGTTGTCTAAACAATAGGCAACATTTTAAAAAGTGTTGCCTTAGTAAAAGCACTACCTAAAAGTTGTCTGAAAAGTGATGCCTAATATAGTATTATAGGCAACATTTTTTTTGAAATCTATCACCTTAGAGAGAAAAACCTTTGTCTATAGTCAATGACAACAAACAGATACTCCATGCTTGGAAAATCGTTACCCAAATGTTTAGGCAACGATCTTTTTGCTTTAAACAAAAATTTTGGGTCGTTGCCTAAACTTAAAAATGGTGTAGTGATGTATTTTTCTAGCTTTGAATAAGTATTGAATTGTTGCGAAATTAATGCTTCTACTTGTTCTTGAGTTCTCTCTAGGATAGTCTACTTCATAGACTCTCTCTTAGAATTTTTCGAGTTGTGTTGGCCTAACCTCAAACTAGTTCTTACTCCCCTGTCATTGTCACAAGCTGAGACATGTTTCACTTCAGCTGCGACTTTTGCAACCTAAAATCCTTATTGAAGAACAAAAATAAAAACAAATGTTAAGGAATTACCCATACGCTCCTATCAAAGGGGTGCCAATACCACAGCCTATAGAGAACATAACTTTGAGCTGGCAATACTCCAAAGGCATGCAATGGATTCTAGTCCAACATTATGCCTTGGTGAGTGTTTTTTTTGCAAGTATAAAATCTTTGGTCGAAGCAAAAGTTCTTAGAATTTAAGGAGAAAGGTTCCAATAATCAACAACAAGAACATGACACATATCTGCTAATGAGGAGAAAGCAAATTCGAAACGCCTTTCCCCAAAGAAATGACTTCCATTGAATAAGAGATTTCCAAGTGAATCCAACTTCTTACAGTTTGATTTTGTTCATAATTATCCTTCCATGAAGGAGATTCTTACATTCTTCAAGACCCATCATTATACATCCTTGGGAATTTGAATTTGAATCGCAACCATATCACCTTTGATACAAGGTGCAAGAAGATGAGACATTGGAATACTGCAACTATTATGTAATACTTGTGCAAATGTTTTCTTCTAAGCCCAAGCAACTTTTTGTGGAGTAGGATTTGGAGACAATTATTGATCCTTGAGACAACCTTAAGGAATTTGGAAGCCTAAAGAATCAAATCCCATGCTGCCTAAGAATAAAAAAGAAGAACCAAGAAACTACAAAAAACTAACACCAAAATCGTGAAAAACCAAATGGAGCTAAATAGATTAGGAGAAAAAAATATACAATAATTTAAAATCGTGATGAAAACTCTTAGTGCTCCAGTGAAACTTTAGAAATCTCAATGCAAAAGACAAGAATTACAACAAAAGACAAGTGTTGCAACAGAAGACATGAAAACCCAAAAAACAACAAAAAAAATGAAAACAAAAAATAGATAACAAGGAAGAGACCTAGTCTGGTTCACATATTTTGCATCCTTTGATCCTAAGATTGATTGGGAGACCAAAATCTTCAAAATCCGTCTATTTACAACAATTTCAAAAGTTTTTTTTAGGTATCTTACCATATTTTAGGCATTTAGTTCACATACATATATTGGTTAGAAAATTTTGAAATTTTTTGTGGTGTTTTCTTATACCAAATAGATATTTACCAAACTTTTCCATGTTTGATTTTGCATGCTTTCATTTAAAAAACAAATAATTTTGAATAATGTTTTAAATTGCATTTGATGTATGATCGTGTCTAATTCACATATTTTGCATCCTTAGATTGATTGGGGATTTACGATTTAGGATTTACTAAAGTTTTTTTTTTTTTTGTATTTTTTACGCATATTTCTAGATTTTAAGCATTTAGTTCACATACTTATACATGTTAGAACTTCTGAATTTTGTTGTGGTGTTTCCTCACACCAAATAAGCATCTATCAAACCTTTACATCTTAGATTGCTCATACTTTCATGCATAAAATTTTTCATTTTGTCATTTTGTCATTTTGCCTAATATTTTGATTTGTGTTTGATGTATGTCCATGTTTAATTTACATATTTTGCATCCTTTGTATCCTGAGCTTGATTGGGGACCGATATCTTCAAATTCATCAATTTACTATTTTTTTTATTTTTCTAGTAATTTTTAGGCATTTTCTAGGTTTATGCATTTAGTTCACATATTTATACTTATTAGAAAATTCTGAATTTTTTATGTTGTTTCTTATACCAAATAAACATTTATCAAATGTTTACGTTTTAGATTTTTCATACTTTCATTTACTATTTTTTTTTTCATTTTTGTCAGTTTTCCATTTTTCATATTGCTTTGATTTGTGTTTCATGTATGACCAGGTTTGATTCAAATACTGTTCTTCCTTTTGATTCTCAGATTGATTGGTAAACAAAATGGTAAATCAACTCAATATGTCATTCCATATATTGTTGTAAAAAGTGAGTTCAATGACAAGCTCATGGGAATAAAGTCAAAATAGATAAGGCAGGTATCAACTATAAACTTGCTATTTGCATAAGATATATAGATTCAACGACAATGACTTACTGAAGTGTAAATTGGATATGTCGACAACTATATTTTCAATTAAATCACTAGAAAATAATTTTCTAAACCCATGTTTTATGATTTTGTTTATCGTATGACAGATATAACCATAAATTTGAAGCTAAAAGTACAACATCAATTTATGAATACTTTGAACCAAGCTTATATAATCCTTACTGTCTTACGATGTTATCAAGGGTTTAAGAAATGTTAGACAAGGATATGACAACTATGAACAAAAATGAACAAATAATATGATAACATGGAAGAAGGTTTTTCTTGAATGTACTTTTCTTTGTTTACAATAGCTCACTTAATATAGAATTCTAGGAAACTAAATATAGAAATTATTCTAAATAAATACATTTGATATTCTCTTATATTCTACTAATATTCTTTGATACTCCCTTGATTATCTTTCTGATATTGTTACTGATATTCTCTAATATTCCCTTGATTATCTCTGATATTCTACTGATTTGTTTCTCTAATTATAATATTCTAACACTCCCCCTCAAGGTGAGAAGTGGGATCACCAATCTTAGCTTGTTGAGGACATGGGTAAATGCTTTGCCTGTAACAACTTTTGTGAGAATGTCTACCAATTGGTCTTCTGACCTTACAAACGAAAGTTCAATACTATTATCCTCAATCTTCTCCTTGATGAAGTGTTTGTCCACTTCAACGTGTTTGGTTCTGTGATGTTGTACAAGATTCTCTGTTTTCATAACTTCTTCCATTTGCCCTTCTTACTGGCTTCGTGAACTGTTTTGGAAATGTCTTAAGCTAGAAGGGAGGTAAGAAAAGCTCTTGCAATGTCTGTTACCCCTTCTCTGGTTATCTTCATAGGATACCTGGAATTTTGGAGAACATGTTCTGGAGAATATCGGTCAAGTGGTACCCCTCTATTTCTTCTTCGCAGAAGTGTGAAAGACTCTGGTTTTGGTGCTAACCTGTCATTGTTAGTGACTTCATTCATAACAGGAGACAACTCAGTAGCGTGAAGATCACTTACCTATTGTTGGACATTGTCAGAAGGATCCTCATTGGTTGTGTTGGTCCCTGCTACGTTGATAAAGACATGCTCATTGGCTCCATCTACTTGCTCTTTTGGAACAGTTTCTTGGCAACTAAGGCTACCTAACCAACTTGGTGGTGTTAACACCAAGGCTAAGCATGTGATTTGATGAAGTCAATAAAGACCATAGCTTGTTGAAGTTTCTGATGGATTGGATCTGGACTATGTTAGATCAATGCCTAGCATGTGAGCTGATGAAGACTACCTCATGAAGAATCTGTTGGAATCAACCTGGACCAGAATTATTCAAGTGAAGACTTTGAGCCAACATGAAGATGGTTGGGTGATTCGGTCTTGGTTCTTAGTTGAGTTTGTGTGTTGGTGTTGGCTTAGTCCTTAATCATTAGTAGCATGGTTCATCATTCCTGAGGTGCTAAAAGATTCACAAATATTTTTATTAAAACTGGTTTTAAGAAAAATAGCCCAAATTGTTTTCTGCTGAAAAAGGTTTTTCAATCAATTGAATTTCTAAAGCAATCGATTGAGTGTGACAGTTATGTCTGTTACTACTAGAATCTTCGACTGGGTCAACTAACGGTCAATTCAATTGATTGAATGATTTGTTCAATTAATTGAACTGTGACAGCTAAGATGTTTTAAAACTAATTTGGCTATTTAAAGGAATGGGCACTATCATTTTCAGATATCTAAGAATTTCGAAAAGCATTCCTTGAGATTTTCTAAGTGAGATATAGCGCCCCTTTTGCGATCATCCTTTGACAAAGCTTTTCAAAACAAGAAACCTCCAAGAACGTGAATCTTTAAGCATCCTTGAGTGAGGTTCTTGCTACTTTGATTCTGGACCAAAGTTAAGTCTTCTACACTTGATCTTCATTCTTTGTAATCTGTTCTGTGTAGAAGTACTAAGTGATCAATTGTTGATCTTGCTGTTTTGTAATCTGTTTGCTGATTTTCAATTACTGGGTCTGTAATTGAGTTGGTGCAGTGGGTTTCTCCACTATTCTCACATCTGCTGAGGGGTTGAGTAAAGTGTGAGTGTTGCGGGGAGCAGTGTTGCTTGCGGATTGCAAGTGTTGTGGTGCAATGGGTTTCTGTACTGATTACACACTAGCTGAGGGGTTCAGTGAGGTGTGGGTTTACTGTTGGGAGCAGTTTGTAACTTGCTGGAGCAAGGGTTGTAAACTGATCTTGTGATCTTTTTAGTGGAAATCTTTGCTAGTTTGCAAAGGACTCGACGTAGCCCTTGAGGAAGGGTGAACCCGGATAAATATTTGTGTCCTTGATTTCTTCTTCTCTCTTCTTGATCTTTTTACTATCTGCTTGCTTTGGATTAATAAACTATTCACTGAATCTGTTTACATATATCTGAATCAACTGTGTTTCTGGGTTATTTCTAATCTACTGGATTGTGTTTAATCATCTTGAATCTGGATTAAACATTTCTATACTGTAAACTATTTTTTGGGTTTATCTCTGATAATTTTCGTTGTGCACAATTGATTGTTTATTGGACAGTCCAGAATTACACAAGTTGATTGATTGAATTAAGAATTTTCATTCTTCATTTCAAGAACAAATCAGATTTGCGAAAAGATTTTGAAAGTTCAATTCAACCCCCCCCCCTCCTGAACTCGGTCCAAACCTTATTTTACAGGTGGTTCACTAGTTTTCTCCCCATAAGAATCAAGTTGGCTACTGAAGATATATTCTGATTCTAAACAATCATAATCCATAGTCACATATACACGGTGAGTGATTGGGTTGTAACATCGATACCCCTTTTGATGTGTAACATATCCAATGAAGACACATTTCTCAACAGATGGATCAAATTTGGTTATGTTAGCTTTGGGAATATGAACGAACATAGAGGACCCAAAAACTTGTGGTGGTAATATTTGGACAGGAGGGATATTAGTCTGAGTAGCTAGGATCTGTAGGGGTGTTTTGTGGTTAAGGATCTGGGGGGGTAACCTATTCAAAAGATAGGCCGAGGTAGCGACAACTTCAGGCCAAAAACGTGTTGGAACCTGTGCATCAAAAATCATGACCTGAGTCATCTGTAGTAGCTTACGATTTTTCCGTTATGCTACACCATTATGTTGGGGTGTGTTTGGATAGGAAGCCTGATGAATTAAGTCATTTTATCTGGAAACTCTTGCATTGATTTGTTAACAAATTCTCCACCATTATCTGATTTAAGTACTTGGATTTTATTGTCAAACTGAGTGTGAAACATTTAATAGAATGCATAGAACTTATCGGGTACTTTAAATATGTGTTTTAGAAAATATACCCACGTCATGCGAGAGAAATCATCCACAAATAACTCAAAATACTGAAATTGATTATTATGGGAATTAGGAGCTGGGCCCCACACATCAAAGTGTATTAATAAAAGAACAGAATTGACTATATTATTATTAGGATGAAAAGTAACTCTATTATTCTTTTCCCGTATACAAGTTTCACATTTGATGGACTCAGTGTTACTAGTAAATAAACTACGAAATAAAATCTTAAGGTACCCAAATGAAGGATGTCTCAAACGTCTATGCCACAACCAAAGTTTCCTTGTAACCGTTCCATGAGCAAGCATGGCATGTCCCTTGTGAGCAACCTTATCAACATAGTAAAGACCTCCACGTTCAGTACCACGCCCAATGATCTCCTTCTTAAGAATGTCCTGGAAAAGGCTAAAAGTAGGACATATGAGAACCACACAATTCAGCTCCTTTGTAACTTGACTTACAAAAAGTAATTTCGATGATAGTGTAGGAACATAGAGAATTTTTTAATTTTAATTCTTTTGAAAAAACAATTGAGGCCCCTCCTTGGACTGTAGCTAATTCTTCACTGGCTGTTTCAATATGGGTTTGAACAAGTGTGGAGAGATTGTTAAAATCATGAGGGTCATTGGTCATGGTGTCAATTGCCCCACAATCAAAAATCCACTAATCAGATTTTCCTGGGTTAGTATCCTCCTCTCTTTTTTTACCTCCATGAGTGACTACGGCTCTTCCATGAAAGACTTGCAATTTTTCTCCTTTCTCTCTTCCAGTGTCACCACCGCTGCTACTGGTGGTCTGCGGGATGCCCACGGCAGTGGCAGCCTTGTGATATTTTGGTTTAGAATCTTCCCACTATTCAGGATAACCCATGATTTTGAAGCAAGTCTCCTTGGTGTGTTTCTTCATTGCATAATGAGTACAGTGGATGTGACTTTTGTCTTCCTTGTCTCGCTGTGATGGACGCCGTCCGGGAGTTTTTTAGCGACTCCATCCCTGTCCCTCTCCCGGTGGTCTGTTTCTTGTGGTTAAGCAGATTCCGACCTCTCCTCATGATGTGTTCCCTTCGCTACTGGTGGTAGGCTTTAGAATTTGGAGTCGGGTCGCTTCCCTTCGGACAACAACATAGGCGGACTCTAAACCATCGATGATGTGAGGGGTAATGGAACAATGATGTTGGTTTCTGAGTTCCCAAGATCTAACACCGCTCTGATACCATCTTACGATGGTATCGAGGGTTAGGAAAAGTTAGACAAAGATATGATAATTATGAACAAAAGTGAACAAAGAATATGATAACATGGAATAAGGTTTTTCTTGAATGTAGTTTTCTTTGTTTACAATAGCTCATGTAATATAAAATTCTAGAAAACTAAATATAGAAATTATTCTAAATAAATACATTTGATATTCTCTAATATCCTACTAATATTCTTTGATACTTCCTTGATTATCTATCTGATATTCTACTGATTTGTTTCTCTAATTAAAATATTATAACATACTGAACTGTATTATTTCCATGCTACCTCTATAATTAGACTCTCATTTTCATAATCTAACCAAAACACAACCATGAAAGAAATTTCAAAGAATCCACAAAACTTTACAGAAGAAAACTTAATGGTAGAAAATATAGCGAATACTTGAGCAGTTATGACGTACACTAACTTCATAGTCACAATGTTATTTCATTTATTTGTGTTGTAGAATCATGCATGGATATCACAATAATGACATAGGCCATGAACCCTAAGTGGAATAAAAAGAAATTGATGAATGACGTAGAAAAATATATATATAAAAAAAAAACTTAATGAAAGGAATACAATTTAAATCAGAGTTGAATTACGTGGTGGCCAAATCATTCATCATTTGAGATGAAATCGTTGGTGTACAGTGGCAAGCTTATTCAATTGTTTGGAGACAACTCATTCAACATTCAGAGACAAAATTGTTCGACGTTTTGCAGCAAGATCTTTCTTCGTTTAATGACAAACACAGAAATCAATGGAGGTTAGAATAGTGCAAATGCAGAGACAAAGAGAGAACAGAGAACTGGTGAGAAATGCCTTTCATAGGTTTGTTTTTTTATAATAGAGAAAGAAGCATTTTAAAAGGAAAAAGTAAATTGAAAAATAGTTCCAAAGATAAAATAATAATAATAATACAAAATTTATATACGTATATATTAAATTAAAGTGTCAATAATAAAGAATACATTTTAAAAAATTATTACTCTTTAGTAATTTAAAAAGATTGATACTATACGTTAATTTAATTTTATTGATAATAACATTTATCTAAAAATTGTCATAGTTATATATAATATATATATATATATATATATATATATATATATATATATATATATATAATATATATATATATATATATATATATATATATATATATATATATATATATATTACTAAATAAATTGATAAAATGTATTAAATAGAACTTCTCTAATTATACGACGTGAGGATCTAAATCCTGAATGTATTAAAAGGTTAAGATTTATTATTAATGAAAAACCGTGTATGATCCCAACTTATTTACTAGGAAACCTTGGTATCGATTGCATGGGATCAAAGAATTCGGGTCGAGCTTTTCAGGTGCAAACTATTTCACGGATCATTAGTTAAAAGAAATATTTTTGTGCTTAATGACTAACCACATTTGCAATTTGTGTGTGGCAGATTGAAACTCCTTGGTTCATGGAACATAAGGGTCAACTCTGCCTAAAAGAGTAATTGATGACTTCATTTCTTATTTTATGTATGAAAGAAATAATCGTAGATGCATTGCGTGAATAAACGTTCTTTGTATTGTGATATGAAACTAGGAATGTGGGGTAAACTGTGAGAAGACACTAGAATTCTGGAGTGCAATAAAAATGTCATATCATAGCTCTTGTATTGCATGATCAAGATATTGGCATAATGTTAACTTTTAAGATTATTGGTGAATGCTTCCTAATGTTGAGCACGTTCTTTTTTATACACGTTCAGCATGTGAAATGCGCAAATTGTTAATATACGATATCTTATATGCAACCTAAATATCTAATTCATAATATTATTATTTGAAGTTTAGAACTTAAACCACACTCTTTTTAAAGTTTCTTCATATTTCATCAAATTACATTTCTCAATAGCTAAGGATCCGAGAAGAAACCTTACTGGATTGAATTATTGGAAAGTCCCCTCGCCTCAACTCTTGGAGTATAACTTATATAGTTGTTGGACCACTTTACTTAATGTTAATTGGTTTTAAGATGAAATCTAACATGCCTAGAACTCATTTGTGATAACTTCTTAGAGTAGTATCGCTTGCTTTGAGAGACATATGTGGGAAATGTCAAGTCTTGTGTTTAATAGTGTCAAAGGTAACATGTTGGAAACGAGAATAAGTTTGTTTTTCATTGGGCATTATTATCAATGAGATATATATATCTTCAATATTGACTAGTTCCAACAGATCTGGTACTCATGTTCAAAAATCACAGGTACAAGATGTCTCACTGCGTTAAACAAAGATTCTCACTTTTTACCTTTATGGGTGAAGCTAGTTTAGAAATATCTACACTGTTGCACGTGAGGAGAAGCTTCACAATCATATTCTATTGTTAATTGAAGTTAACAACTCTCTTCTTCATAGGATTCTTTGCTTACATATCTCATACGTGCGTTTGGATACATAAAACAAAAATAAAGCTGAAGCTTACTGTAATATCACTTTCACATTATCTATGCTCAAATAACAGATATACATTACAAGGTGAAACCTTAAACATTTTTCTTGCCTACGTTTTCTATCTTCCATCTAATGTTGTGTTGGAAAGTTCATTGTCTGAGCACAATTTGTCATTTGGTGAAGAAGAATTGGCTACAGCTGTAACATCTGTTTCTGTATAAAAGCCAGGAACCTTTGGCTTTGGTAATACTTTGTCACCATTCAACATTAATACCACTGATGACATGTCTGGCCTATCTTTTGGTCGTTGTTGCACACATAATAGGCCAACCTGTATGCATCGTAGGACTTCAGACGTTGAGCATTGTTCTCCTAAAACTTCATCCAGCAGTTCGAGTGCCCTTCCTTCAGACCACAAGAGCCATGCCTATCATGGTTAGAATTAAATTAGTAGGCTGGAAAAAAAAATTAATTTATACTAATTAGAATCATGGACATATATGTAAACCTACATATCCAATAAGATGATTGTAGTGTTCTGGGTCTAAAAATTCCCTGTTTTTCTTCCCACTTATAATTTCTAGTACTATCACACCATAGCTAAAGACATCCGATTTCACAGAGAAATGCCCGCGCACAGCATATTCAGGAGGCATGTACCCACTGAAAATAAAATTTTCCATGTCAAATAAATCAAAAGTTTACACAAGGCCAAAGAATCACATCATAATCAGATAAAAACTATATTACTATGTTCCAGCCACCCTATGTGTCTTTGCCTCCACTTGATCTCCCAAAAATGATCGAGCCAAGCCAAAGTCTGATATTTTGGGATCCAAATTTGCGTCTGGTAAAATATTGCTAGTTTTTAGGTCTCTGTGAATAATTCTCAACCTAGAGTCCTGATGAAGATATAGAAGTCCCCGAGCAATACCACTGATAATGTTGAAACACTTATTCCAATTTAGGAGTTTCCTCTTGATTTTATCTAGTGAAAACAAACACGTAATTAGCATAGGAATTGCAGTCTCCATAATTTCATACTGCACAAACAAGAAATAAGAATATTGCCATATGAATTTACAATAGATCAAGAGGGCTCCTTACCAAAAACAAAGTAGTCTAAACTTTGATTGGGCATGTATTCATAAATCAACATTTTCTCTTCTCCTTCAATGCAGCAACCAAGAAGTTTTACAAGATTCCGGTGCTGAAGTTTGGCAATCAATGTGACTTCATTTTTGAACTCATCTAACCCTTGTCCAGACATCTTTGAAAGCCTTTTCACAGCTAACTCTTTCCCATCTACCAGTGTGCCCTGAAAAGTAATATTTTGCTATAGTTAGAAAGTTTTTAAGTAAAATGATGTTCTGGATATCAGTTTGCTTTATCACCTTGTATACTGGTCCAAAGCTTCCTTCTCCAAGTTTGTTTTCGGTTGAAAAGTTTCTAGTGGCATTAGCTAAGACCGAGAAATCAAAAGTCGGCAAATCCATGACTTCCATTCTTTGTATATTTTTGTAATGCTTGATGTAAAAATTTCTTGCAATCCCTGATTGGTCATAAAATAACAGTAATTAAACTTACACATTAATATGGATATGCACATTTCTTTCCCTAGTTGTCTGTCTTGGATCCTGCATTATATCTTTATACTGACCTGGATTTTTAATTATCCATATGCATACACATGAGATGATGAATCCAAAAATAGTTGCACCAATAGTGATGCCTACTATCTTTTTCTTGACATTTCTATGGTTAGCTTCAGCTGCAACATGATGCAGAGCATGATTAGTCACCACACTCTCCAGAACAGTTCTACTATGAGAATAAGAAAGATATTTCATTGAAATTTGAAAATTAAATGACAATCAATATCATGCATCACTAAAACTTAAGATGAATGTTATCAAACTCTCAAAACCCATAGCTCCATGTTTCATTTAACGTCTGCACTTAGCATGGAATTTCAAACTGCAATACCCATATGTTTGATCAATCTCCTTTGAAGTTTCCATGAACCTACCCTGTTCCCCAAACTTCTAAAATAATGCTTTAGTGAAAAAAGAAATCATGCAAGGAAACCGATGTGGTTAAACAATAGACTTTAATAAGATAAATAAATTAAATAAAATTGAGCACCTAGTTCGAAGCAGGGACTTTGATATAAAGATCTTGTCCCCATTGGGAGAATTTCCTCAAGTCAACCAGATTATCAAACCAAAGTAGACAGCCACTGCCTCCCCCACGAACATCTAAATTAGCACAAGCTACACATAAACAGTTTTCCAGACACCGCTTCTGACAATCCTCAAGGTTCATGGTCCTACTAAACCATGATGAAGATGTATCTGGTAATTTCATGTCTGTGTACTTGAGGAAGCCGTCAGTAGAACTGTTTTTGCAATCAGATTTATTCCTTGGAACACAACCATTAGACCAAACAGATAAATTCCAGTATTGAGGATTCTTGGGAACATAACCTTCCATGCATTCACAGGTTGGATGGTTACCATCATAACTGCATACAGCATTTGCCCCACAAAAGGCATAATTCTCACATTGATCTTCCTCCCCAGATGAGATCACTTGCCTGGTTCTGGTTTGAGTTGTCCAAAAAATTCTCTGTGAAGCACCTGAAGGGTTCATTGTAAGTACGGTATAGACCGAACTATCAACATGCCCGAACTCATAATACACCTCTTTTTCATTGAACACAAAATTTTGTGAACTCCCAGGACTTTTAGCAGGATATCCAGCCCAAGACTCGCCATTCCATGACCCTACTCTTATCTTTATCTTAGATCCATCAAGTATAACTGCTTGAGGATATCCTCTAAGGTCGATTTTCATACTATATTCTCCCTCAGCAGGATCATCAACACTTTTCCAAGATAATAAAAACCTTTCTAGACCAGTTTCTATGTTCCATCCAAGTTTCATTCCTGCCAAAAATGTATCACACAGATGATCAAAACTCTGCCATAAAATGTTCTCCTTGTTGGTTCCCCACCCACTTTTCACTACCAGATTCCCCGAATCTAAAAGCTGCGAGATTGGGTTATTCACTGCAGTGTCTGATATATTGGAGGACCAAATGGTTTTGTTTGAGCCATTGAGAAGCTCAAGAATCCCTTTTTCATTGAGTTTGAGAACTCCTGAGTTACTCTCAAGAGGTGTATTTCGGTTAGCAATCCAAACCACTGAGAAAGGGGATACATTTCGGTACCATAGACCCAAGTATCGTCTTGTTGAGTTTCTGGGACTGAAGAAACCCATTTCAACAATTCCACCTGCTGAAACCAATGTCTCACTGCCTTGGATAGATTGATTCACTGCCAAATGGTCTCTCAAAGTGGAAGTTCTAGTCATGTGGGAGACCAACAAGAACAAAATAAATAACATCGTGATGTTATTGATGCAATGACTTCTAATTTACGCTGCCATGCATGACTTCTAAATTACATGAGTTTCTCGTAGATTATGCAAAGATGGTGGATGAACGTAACATACATAATATATAAAAAGAAAAGTGCGTTAGTTCTTATAAACCTTATATAAGTTAACTTTTATGAATAAGAAAAAGATAAGAGATGAACATAACATAGAAGGAGCAGGAACTGAATGAACGGGCGAGGAAGTGATAGCATAAGTAGAAGTAGTAAAGGAATGTTACACAGCTTGATGGTTCCTAAAGTAATTAATATCATCACCACCATGGTTTCGAATTAAGGTTGTGGTGGTTTGGTCGCGATCATTGACATATGCACAAAATAAAATATAGCACCAAAAACATATGCATGGGACATTCTCTTGTCTTAAATTTCACATTATAATGAGAAATGTCTAATATTCCACACTTTTGATTGATTAAATTCCACCATTATAACACCCATTGTTTTCAGAAGACTGCTAGGTCAATGACCGATTCACTTGTAGGCGGCTAGGTCCATTATTTCTTAGAGGTGGGCTCGTAGAATTATAAATTAGAAAAACAAAGTATAATAGTTCAACAATTGGTTTCTACAAAAAAACCTATCCTTCCAATTCCAAGTCTTTCATAGCTTGAAATTTACACTGGACTTAGACAATGAAGTTTGTATTAAAAATGAATATGATTCTTTCTTGTTTTTTCATTTTAAGAGAGAATACATATCACTAGCACGGTTGGAGCAAAAATATTCCTTAAGTAATTACAAGTATTTATTTTCTTAGTATTAAATGTAGTAGTGAAAACATGAATATATACTAATCAAACTTATATTCAATTTTTCTTAACAAACCCAATCATTTGTATCTCTCACTATTGTGTTTTTACATTATTGGTCACCTTCGTGAAATTTGACACGGCTACGCAAACAGGTAGCTTGCTCCCATCTACACCTATTAAGATCGGGTGGGTTGGGGATTCGGTTTGAAAAATGGGAAAGGTAGAGATTCCTTACAAATTAGTCTTAGGAAGATATGTGTGAAATAACACAAGAACGTTCTCCTTTTTATCTCAATTCATCACAGAGGTCATACTCAGGAAAGCAAAAGATGATGACTAAGAAGATGGAACAAGATAAAGTCTCACAAAGCAAGACTACAATTGAAAAATAAAATACTAGAATTTTCATGTAGATATTGTAGGTTTAATTTTTTTTGTTATAATGGTTGTAAGTTTTTTAGAGACATATGTGTATTTCCTTTGAGCCTCATTTGGATCTTGATTTGAGCTTGGAAAAATAATCAAAGAATTCCAGAAATCATGTTCAAATTTGGCCGAACACAATGGACAAATAGTGTAAAGAGTAGAAATCTAAAATAGAACATTTTCGTAAGGTAAGGTCCTTATTTGTTATGTAGGAATTTTTCAATAATAGGTTCAATTTTTCTTGAGTTATTTAATTTTGTAATTTTTCATTTTATTATAGTTAACATATTGTAAATGATTGGCGAGTATCGGTGCC
>Ga0209489_104721_pt1 | contig 24743 bp, 5 predicted proteins | sample SiratrowhiteBW_FD_187527 | JGI IMG/M metagenome (GOLD analysis project Ga0209489, IMG submission 187527) | Root nodule microbial communities of legume samples collected from California, USA - Siratro white BW (SPAdes) (version 2) | ecosystem: Host-associated > Plants > Roots > Nodule | place: USA...
AAAAAAATATATATAATTTTTTTTTTTATATATATATATATATATATATATATATATATATATATATATATATATGTATGTATATATTAACATATGTGAAACTTCAATTTATTTTACTTTTATATTTTTTCTTACATATCTATATTATCTATAATTATTTTTTGGTACGTACTCTATACTTTAAAATTAAAGAAAACAACTTTCATTATTTTCTTTAAAAGATATTTTTTTCGACAGAGGCTAGGATGCTGATTAATTTGAAAGTTTCACGTCAAATCTAAATCATTTACATCCCCCAACTTTTGCTCTAATTAAAGGAAATAAGTGCTTTTCTGTAAAAACATGTCAAATATATCTTATAGTAAGGAACAAGCAATTTAAAGGATCTTTCTTTCACATAGCTATACTTATTAATCGATCGTTGGTTCTGGAAGACTCAAACACTGATAGCAATAGAAAATAAAATATTAACAAAATGATTTATGACCACTGCAAACGAGAACTCTAATGTTTTATTACAATGGCATAGACAGACAGTAAATATACTTGTCATGATGCGTGATCTTGTAATGCTTGCAATATTTTTATTTATTTAGCAAATGTTTCGAAACCTTTTTTCTTTTAAAAATTAAAAAATAATTTGCTTTTAAATAAATTCAATCAAACAGTTGTTATTTAAATTTTTAAAAGTAGATAGAAATTTCTCGACATTATTTAAATAATTATGCATATTAACAAATAAGATATTACAATTTGTTAAGAAAATAAAGTATTAAACGTGTATGTATTTTTCACTGTATATTGAGAGATATTTTGTTGCTTACAATAATTTTTATTTTGTTGAAGAGAAATTTTAATTATGAATAGTATTAGTTTGAATTGGTTAATATACAATAGTATGTTATCCTGTATATATATATATATGTCTTATGTTTTCTGGTGGAGGTAAATATATATATATATATATATATATTGTATTTACGATATTATTTGTTATATATATTGTTTAATTTTCTCATTTTTATTCAATGTGGGACTTAGACTCACACTTGGATATCCAACAATCTCTCCCTCAAGTGAGAGTCCCCTCTAATACCATTTGTTGGAAAAATCTGAGGGAATATAACCAGAAAGATCTCACAAAGAAGGAGAAATGGGTCAAACATACATAAGGGAATGACACCACCTTGACTATCCAAAACCTTAAGACAATATATTTATAGATCTTCTTTCTTATATATTATTTAACTTTTTCATTTTTATTCAATGTGCAATTTAGATTCAAACTTAGATATCTAACAATATAATGATTAATAGAAGAGAGATAGAAATATGATAGGTTTAAATGTATAAAGTTAGTGGTCTCAAGAGACCGAAATAGTAAAAAAAAGTTCAAATCTTTCTAAAGATATATTCAAAGAAAAAGCATTGGGGACTTAGAATTCCCCGTTATATCACTTCAGGATAACACACAAAGTTAATAGTTGTGTTCACATGATTAGAGGTGAAGGAAGCTGTGTGACATTCTGAGTAGTAAAAGTCTTGGTCCTTTACGTTTATTAAGAACTTCTTGAAAACTTTTAAAACGGAAATCATGGAATATTGCATAGCACTGAGGAAGGGCCAACTGGAAAGATTGCCTCCTTTATAACGCTAAAAGCAATATCCTCAAGGATTTAATTAATATAAACATATATATAGTAGGTATCTTGAATAAGTTTTTACCAAAAGTGTTATCACACATACCTGGTAAAGAAGTCTCATTAAATTAATAGAACAATTCAATCAACGTTCATTAAATTAATAGAACAATTCAATCAACTTTCATTATATGTAGGATTACTTGATGGTATGCTGGTAGTCAATGAAGTGATGGAAGAGATTAGATATAAAAGAAAAATTTGTGTTGTTGTCAAAGTGGATTATGTACATGACGAAAAAAAGTTAGGATTTTGTATAAAGTGGATTAATTAGATATAGAAGTATTTGAAGTGTTTGATAATCTATATTTTTGTCAATGGTAGTTTTAAGATGAAATTCAAACCTTTGAAAGGTCTAACATAGGGTGGGTGACGAGTTTGAAACATTCTTGTTTTTTTATAGTAGATGAAGGATTAGCTAGATTAGGGGCAAGTCATTGAAAAACAAATGTTAGAAGGGGTAAAGTGGGATAAATGAGGTTAAGATTAATATGTTATAATTTTTTTATGATATTTTGCTCCTTTACGAACATTGAATTGCATAATTATGAGTATCCCGTTTATATATTTGAGAATATTAATTAGGGAAATTTAAGAAAATATCAATTTTATTAAACAGTATTGTAAAAGATAAGAAATAGATTGACTAGATAGAAAGGAAGTCATGTATTCTTTATTGGTAGAATGTGTTTGATAAAAAAATTGTTCTTAATTCTCTTTCACTTTTCTATTTATCATCCTTTAAAATGTCAAATTGGGTATTAAGAAAATTTCTATGAGTTGGGGCAGGAAAAAGTGAAAGTTAACCTGCATAAAATGAAAAATAATATGTAAGTTGAAAGAAGACAGAGATTTAGAAGTAAAAGACTTGAAAATATTTAATGATGCGTTTTTAGCCGAATCAAAGTATACAAAATATTTTTTAGAACGTTTAGATGATTATTAATTAGTCATATAATATATAAAACATTTAGAATGTTTTTGTTATTATCAAAAGCTTTATATAATAAATTTTATAGGTTATCAAACTATCTAAAGGAATATAGATTGTTTACAGAGTCTTGGACTGTAGGTCTTACTAATAATGTTTTAAAACAAATACGAGATTAAAAATACTCTGTATGATTTTGAACAAACATAACATTATTTTTCACACAAATTAAAACTTTTAGGATTATTAAAGACTACAAAAGTTTTATCGTTTTCGTTATTGTTATTTTTGTCAACATTTTTTTAAAAAAAATATTCTATATATAAATGTTAAGAAAAAAATAGTTATTGTAAATCTTTTTAGTGTTATTGTGAAGTCTTCTGTAGTTTTTCTTTTTCTTGGGTCTATCCACATACAAGCTTGAAAATGAATTAGATACTATCATACAACATTAAATACATATATCTACTTTATACAATATTTTGATATATAACATGACTTGTTAGGTTTAAATTAGGTAGTTTTCTCCAAACTTTAGTAAAATATAAGACTAAACAAGACTAATTTCATTTGTAGGATTGTCATTTGTCTTTTTTATAAAAATTTATGTGAAGTAAACATATTATCAAAGAAATTTTCTATACACTTTCTTGAGATACTCTTACAAAAATAAAAATATAAACATTCTTTACACACATAAAATAAATATTTATAAATATCAAATATATATAATTAAATATTTCAAATTATGTATACATATCGTCAATCTAAATAAACATTTATTAAAGAAAGTATGTAAATATAATGTTGTCCACAAAATATTTGTGAAATTTAATGCTTATAAAATTATATTTTATATTTTATTTAATAATATAATCTAAACCAAAATATAAAGTTTGTTAAACATTATTATAACATAGCGTCAGCAAAATACAATTTGATGACTCTAGCAAAATACAATTTGATGACTCTAAATTTTAACTAATAATAAAAAATTTATTTATAGACAATTCACTACAAAAAAAAAAAAATTATTTAGAGATTAATTTTTAGCTATCAAATAAAATAGTTACTAATTGTGACCAAAATAGCTACCAAATTAGATTTTGGTTGCTAAATAACTATTAAAATAGAAGTAATGATTGAATTTAGTGACTAATTTAGTCAAGATAATTGATATCTAACATTAACTATCAAGGTTTTAGTAACCTTCACTATTAGATTTTAAATTAGTTTCTAATTTAATTAGAGACCAATTTAGAATCTAATAGTATAGATCACTAAAACTTTTGGTAGCTAATGTTAAATACCAATTATATTGACTTAACTGATCAACCAAAATTTAATTTGATGACTATTTTAGTCACAATTAATAATTATTTTATTTGATAACTAAAAATTGGTCTCTAAATAATATTTATATTTTTCTTGTAATGATTGGTTACGACAATTCTCTTCTATTACAATCTTTATTACAAATTTACACTACACATTATTATCAATCTTCTTTTTCACTATTTTGAAATTAAATATATAAATTATAACTTAGGAGGATCCATATCTTGATAATAACTCCTTTTATAATGTATTTCCAATTGATAAATTTTCCGTTTAAGACATTTTTTTTCTCTCTTCCAACTTTCGAATGATTTAAATATTACTTCGAGAATTTCTTTACATAAAAGAAATATTTATGTAAAACATTCTTCTATCAATACCTTAATGATATCCCTTTAACCTCTTTTCTTTTCAGATAGTTATTTTGGAAAGAACTTCATTAATTTCTTTAATTTTTATATTAGTAATTTACTTTCACCCATTCCTTGTTATTTTCACATCTCTTCTATGAATTACTACTTTTTGTCAATAACAAGCTCAAACTTTATTTAGTAAACTTGATTTTCAATAATATTTTATCACTCACAATAGTAATATTTTTGTCTCCTCATAAATTCCGTCATAATCTTATTTATAATAATTATTCTGTTATTCTAAAATTCATTTAATCCACTGGTCTGTAATTTTTGGAGAAACATATCCCATATGTGATTTTAAGTGTGTACTATCAAGTTATTCAATAAAAAAATAACATATAACTTTATCTTCGATATTTCGCCTTAAAAAGTATCTTTCACATTAAAAATTGGCTTTTCTCTACTCAAATCTTCAGAATCTCAATTTGAATTTAGCTTGAAATTTATTAACTAAATGAAATTCAATTTTCACGTATTAGCCATAAAACTCATGATTCTCTAGTAAATTTTAACCGATTTTTCACTTAGCAACAGTAAGATTCCGTAACACAAACATCTTCTAAGATATTAATTAACGTTTAATTTCCACGACGCTGTCTTTTCTTTCTTAAAACAAAAGAAAAAAAAATCCATTTCCTTCTCTTTTTTTGGTATCCACTCCCTTTCCAATTAAACCATTATGGAGGCCATTTTCTCAAAAAAAAAAAAAATAATAATAATAATCACCCATAAACAACTTGCAATCTCGAGAAACCGGCCACGTAAGGTAATAAAGGAAATAAGAAAAAAATTATTTACAATTAATGTGTCCCAAAACTACGATATGTCCAATCACAATAAAAAAGTTTAGGTACAAAATGATTGTAGCAAATAATTTACCACTAATTAAGTGGCTTATGTTATGATACAGTTGTAAAATGGGTTGTACAAATCTAAGAAAAGGAACTTGTCATTCCGGACATGAAAGGAAAGCACAAATAGTCTTAGCAATAGTTCAATAATGGAAGGGTGATATAATTAACGTTATCTTGGTGCTTAACCATTGCTTATTACCTAATAATTACATCTTTTGACTGTGTCCATTATTTTCCTTCCACTATTCATCTTCCAAAAACGAGTTTGATAACATATGGCATAGATTCTCAAGGTTTTTAAGTTGAGGCACTAACTCCATCAGCTAATGGAAATTAATAATCAACTTTCAAATTTTTTACTGATGTCTAATTAATTATGAAATTTATGTTTTTGAGTTTGGAACTTACTTTCCCAATTAGTACTATAGTTGAATTGTATAATTTTTAGGCATAATTAGAAACATTTAATTTTTGCATTTAAATTATATAATCTGAAATATGAAAGTTGTAATCTGGATAGCAGAATCTGAAATATAAATACAAATCTGAAACACAATTTTTTTTCATATTCCTTAAAAAATTCTTGTTAATTTTTTATACCCTTTTCTTGTTACAACTAGCCTCAGAATACATGCTAGTTATCTTATAGAAAGTTCAATTTTTTTAACTCTTCTCCGTTCTTCAATATTTAACTATATGAGAAGATAAAATTTTACAAATCAAGAAACAATATCATAGAGAATGGAATTGTATCTGTGTTGTGAACATAACTTTTTTTTTTTTTCATTTTATATATGCAATCCATCAAACAAAGGGCGGGGTGCAGCGAATGAGAAGATGTAGAGAGGATGCAAGAGAGGGGTGTAGGGTTTATTTATTTTCTTCACTAAGAGTAAACCAGTAATTTTAATTCCTTTATGGAGGTGCAGAATGAAACCATAGGGATGCAGAAAGAAACAGCCTAAGTGGAAAATGAAGTGATAATGATAGTGGCCTTGATCCAGCATTTAGGCCCAACTAGATGAATACAATAAGGAATTTCTTTTTGCACTCCTAAAAATTATTTTTGCACCTTTACAAATGTGAAAATTAGCAAGTTGTCTTGAAAACATTATTTCTGGATTGTGAAATGAGAGTCAAGACCCAAAATTTCAAGATCGTACAATTTGAAATTTTCTTTGACTTTCAAATTATCCCATTCAAAATATTATAAGAGAGAAATTATTTAAAGATTAATTTTTAGTTATTAAATAAAATTGTTACTAATTATGATCCAAATAATCACTAAATTAGGTTTTTGTTCTTAAATAACTAAAAAAAAGTAATGATTAAATTTAGTGACCAATTAAGTTAAGATAATTGGTATCTAACATTAGCTACCAAACTTTTTAGTAACTTATACCATTAGATTCTAAAATGGTATCTAATTAAGTTAGAGACTAATTTAGAATATAAAGATATAAGTAGTTAAAACCTTAATAGTTAATGTTAGATACCAATTATCTTGATTTAGATACCAATTATCTTGATTTAATTGATTTTTAAATCCAATCATTACTTTTATTTTGTAGTTAATTAATAACCAAAACTTAATTTGGTAATTATTTTGGTCACAATTAACAATTATTTTATTTGATAGCTGTAAATTAATCTCTAAATAGTTTTTTTTTCTTGTAGTGAAAGTTTTTTTTTTTACTTCTTGATTGCATAATATAAAAGTTGTTTTTGCATAAAAAGAGTTTTTAGATTGTATAATTCATAAATTATTTTTTATTTCAAGATTATATAAAGTACTTTTTCTATTTTTAAATAATCTAAAAATCACTTTCTTTATAATCTAGAAACTGTTTTTAAATAAAAAGAACTTTCAGATTAAATAATCTAAAAATCACTTTATAAAATTAGACTTTCAGATTGTATAATATAAAAGTCTTTAGATTTCATAATATGGAAGTATTTTTTATTTTAAAATTATATAATCTAAAAGTGTCTTTCAAATTACACCATTAAAAAGAATTATGTAAAAAAATAACTTAAAATTGCACATTCAAATTAAAAAATGAGAGTTTTTGAAACAAGTAATTTTTGTACAACGTTCTGATATATCATTGGGTCTGTCACCGCTCCATGGAATGTAACTTTACAAAACTTGCGGAAAAATTTGATACATAAACACTCGCTTCTTGTGTATCTCTAACCACTTTTTCACAAGTTATTCGGTTTATAAGGAAGTTTATAAGGAATTTTAGTTGTTGAAAAGTTCTAACACTAGAAAAGAAAAAAAAAAGGTATTATTAAAACATCTATCTAAAACAGTGATTAATTCTCAACTTTTTCCCATTAGTTCGTGAATATCATTAATTTCTAGGTCTATTATGATCACAAAATAGAACTTGTGAGAATTATGTTAATTTACTATATTTAATTCAAAGTAGAGTCATGAATTAAATATAATTAAGAAAAAGAACCACATAAACTTACCTTAAATTCATGATGTAATTAGTGTTTTTAAGCATATAAATATAATTACATGCAAAGATTATTGAAATATGAATATTTAAAATCATATCTCAACCAATGAAAAAATCAAATCAGAAAATGAACCCTGGTAAATTATAAAACTCATGGGAAGAGTAAAGAAATGCAAAAAATAAATTGCATTTTTAAATCTAAATAAATATCAGAAAAGAATCAACCAAATAGAAGAACTTGAATTGAAGTTGCAGAAGTAGAACTATTATAAGAAAACTTTGTAAATATGCAAGGAAAGTAGAGAGAACTGGAATTCAAAAGCTAAACTAAAAAGCTGAAATCTAAAAAGTGAGAGAAGATAAAGTGAATGTAAAAAGTCCTATTTGTTAAGTGGATTAATGGTTTATTATTTGCATTTGAATTTATTTTTTTTGTAGGCGTAAAACGTCTCATTAGTGCACTCGAAATTATTTAAAGTGTTTCTAACTATGACGCTTTCATTAAGCAAATAGATCCTTGCTGAACACTTCTACAATTAGTTCTTATTTATCAAAATTATTCTAAAAATAAACACTTAAACGTACAATATATAATAAACAATCCAAATCACAAAATTAAAAGTGTGCATTAAATATATTCATTAACATCAACTAAAAAGATCATGCAAACTTAAAAAAAATAATTAACGTTTACTAACATCAACGAAAGAACATCATAAACTAATATTTTTGAATTATTAAAAATGGTTAATATTAAAATAAATTTTTATATTTGATAGTAATTAAATTTATTTATTTAAATAAAAAATTAAAATTTAGTAAATTTGAATTGTTTTATATATTTGAAAACGAAATAATTTGAAATAAAGCCAATTGAAAATTTCCTGAACAGTATCAAAATTTGTATATCCATTACAGAGAATAATTGAGATAAAACACTTGAATCCAGTGACTATTAAAGTTGATAGGAGTTTTAACATAAAACATTGCTAAAAGAATTAATTTTATAGAAATAAAAGTGGCACATAAATTTTCCAGCCAGATTGGAAGTTTAAAAGTTAATAAAATTCATATTTTAAATTAATTAATAGTGTTAGGGGAACATGTGAAATAAAAAAGAAATTATCTACAGCAGTTTCAAAACCTAAAATGAAAAATATATTAAAATAAGAGAAATTGGAATTTCATGATTAATAATTTAAAATATTAGTTTACATAACATTGTTTGTTTAAGCCCTAATTTGAGGACTTCAAACATTATTTGAATAACACTTCCTCTCAACTCAAGCACAAGAAAATAAAAAGTTATATTTAGTAACTTCAATAAAAACGATTTTTAATTTTGAAATATTTAATTAATGATATCATTTCAAAAGCACGTTTATCTTTAAATCTATAAATCATTGTCAGTAAATATAATTAAGGTTAATCTAAGAAAGGGACATATTTGTTCCTATGAAACCAAGAATATTCTTAATATGTATAAATTTGTTTGTTTGCAATTAGAGAGAGAGGGTTTACTTTATCGGTCAAATAGTGAGTTTATTCCTAAAATAGTTAGGAAATTCATAATAGTCGGTATCATGAAATAATAATATCTTTTACATTATTGTAAAACAGTCAAGTTATAAAACTATAAATCTCTTCAAACAAATTTTTCAAATTTACGAAATAAAATTTACACAATTTAATATTTTTTGCTAACAAAATTCAAAATTTTGAAGGTTTCAAATTTTACAAAATGTTACATATTAAAGTATGGATTAATGGACATCTATAGATAGTGTAAGAAAGTGTATCATATCAATCACTTAAAAATGAGTTTTCTTTTAATGATTGTTAATATAATTATTATAATTTAGTAAAAGCAATAAGCTTATTATACATCAATTAGTACTTTAGGGTTAGAGGGATAGTTATGGATTTCATTACATAATTATCCTTTGTAATCGTTATAAATAGTTTTTTAATCGTGTCTGTTTAATTTATCACATGTATTATGTGGTCCTCACTCACTATTGGGAATTGAGAGTTTAATCTGAGAGGGAGAGTGAGTCAGTGCTATAGAAAGTAGGGTTAAAAACATTAGAATGAATCATACTCCTACCAAACTTAATTATGTAAAACCAACAACCAATTTTTATATAAAAAAAAAACTTACTTAAATTACTATTTTAATTTATTTTTAAAACTTAAATTATTCATAAATAAAACTATTTAAAGCAGATTGATTTATAACTTATGATAATAAAAGTTTATATAATTTAGTTCAAACACATAAAAAATGATTCATCTAAATAATTATATAGTTCAATTTTATTTTAATAAAATATTTTTAAAATTAATTTTAATTTTTTAATAATTTAATTCATCTAAAACTGAAAAGTAAACATTAATATGAATTATCTAGAAATGATATTTCCTGTAGAAAATGACAGATATGATGATGACTCCTGTGCTTCCACGTTATTCATGCCAAGGGGGGACAATGCTCTTAATAGATAAATATGCTTGGACAATCAATTTTTTAAATATATTTACCTTGTAACTATTTTTAATACATTGCTCTTAATAGATAAATATGTCTGGACAATCACTTTTTTTAAATATATTTGCCTTATAAGTATTTTAAATGATAAAATATATATTTAAATAATAATAATAAAAAAAATAAGTGAAGAATTAGAATAAAATAATATTTGATGTAGTTGTTGAGAAGAAAATATGATGTGAAATGATCCCCACTTTTAGAGTGTGAATCGCAGCACGTGTCAAATTCTTTTCAATTCCTCCTTTAGATAAACTTCAATGGGTCAGAAGAAGAAAAAACTATCACAGGCGTGTTCATATGTGTTTTTCTTTTGGTAGCTAGTGTTTTTCAGCAAGATTTGTAATATAAGTGTTTAATTCCACAAGCTTTTGTAAAAGTATTTATAATGCAAAATAAATAAATATAAGCAAGTAAATTTTTAAAAAATTTTAAATTAAGTTATACTTTTTAAAAATAAGCTAATAAAAAATACTTCTATATTATTTTATAAATAAGCTAATTTAAGTAATAAAAAAATTTATTTATTTTACTACTATTATTATTTTTTTGAATTTTTTTATGCAAGCATGCCCTAAATCCAATAGACTATTCAATTGAAGAAATTAATTTGGATTCTAAACTTATTTTGGTAGTTGCTTTGTAATCCCTTAAAACTTAACATATAATTAATTTATAATTTAGTAATAAAAGTTCAAATTGGACTATATCTTCTGTTCACACAAAATCTCCCATTTTAATCTCAAAAATATTTTGAAATGATTAAGCAACGTTAATTGCTTGAAGCTACTCTCTAACTACTTCAATACAAAATTCTAAGGAACTAGGTATTCTAATAATATTTTGAATTTATTTATTTTGAAAGATATTATATACTAAATTTATTACAGAATTATGGAATAGATGATTTCTTTTGAAGAAAATCTCAGTCTTGCATAAACTTCTGAAAATACCTAACTGATCACCATAGAGTCAAATCTACTGTGGTTTCCCCACCAAGCCAGTTGAACCCCTTCTGCAAAGCGGGCGGTGCAATGATCAGTGCTTCCGCCATGCTGTTCAACAACTCCGGCGTGTTAAACACCTCCTCCTCATCCCAAAAGAACCTTCTAGAACCTTCTTGAGATGACAACTCCGAACAATCTTCATCCCAAGAGAAGCTTCCAGAACTTTCCTCAGAAGAAACATCGTCCCTCAGCTTTTGAAACTCAGGGCAAGAAAGGTGATTCTCCGCAGCTTTCATCGCGGCAAGCTGAATCGTCCTAACAGAAGACGTACCTGAGTTGAGACGCGGCAACGAGGAAATGGCGTCGGGAAAGTTCAAGGAAGCACTGTCCCCCTTGAAAGCCAATGCGGCAACGTCGTACGCAACGGCAGCCATGTCGGGGTGTGCAAAGGTTCCGAGCCACACACGTGCGTTTTTGTTATTAGGTTGTCGTAACTCACACACCCACTTCCCGTTCCTCTGCCTTACCCCTTTGTACACGGGGTGACGTGTTTCATGGAACTTCTTCCTCCCAGCTTTTCGTTTCTGCATCTGTGCACTCTCTTAATCCAAAAGTTTTTACACTGTAATGGTAAGGATTAGGTTTAGTGTAGACAGGGAAGTGTTGGATGAGGGTGGTTTTATATTAGAAGGGAAAAAATTGGTGAGTTGTAAACGTGAGAGAACTTGTGTGGCATATTGCGGCACCACGATGGCACTGAGCATGACGGAACTATAGCGACATGTTATTTTGGCACCAAAATGGTGTGAGAATCGTGCGTAAATTGGTTTGTTTGGACCAGTATATTTTATGATGCACGTGTCTGACTCTGAACTTTGGTGCACAGAAACATGTGAACGAAACTAAATTTAAAAAAATAAAAAGTGTTGGTTATTGTTGTCTGTGTCATTGTTTTTTTTTTTAAACAAAAGAAATCAGATTCTGCTTATTGCAAGTTTATTCTACTCAAATTGTTTTCTTTTTAATAAAGTCTCCTCGAGTTGAATATTGAATATAATGGATAAAATAAACATAATTAGAAGAAAATAAATCCTATACAGTGATAATAAAAATAATAATATAATAGCATCTACTTTTTATATTAATTATTTCATATCAATTAACAGACAGGTATTAAATGTTATTAATGTAAAAAACAATTTCCACAAAGACTAAAAACCCTTTTCATATTGGTTTAGAGTGTAATCAATCAATATAGAACATGCATAGATGATAAAAATAAATAAATGAAAAAATATTAAAAATAATTTAAGAAATTATAACTTAGGAAGAGGTGTAAAGTGAACAAATGTTAATTCTAAAAATGTGGTGCGATAGAGCTTGAAAATGCTTCATAAACTTTTTTGGAACATAATAGGAAAAGGTTTATGGATGAATGTTTGATAATTTTAAAGAGTTTAAAAAGGCTTGATAAAAAGTTATTATAAAGAAAATAGATAAGACACCTAAATACTTTAATTTTTATATTGGATAATCCATGTGAGGTTACTTCCAATTTTTCTTTATATTTATAAAAGTTCTATTAATTAATAAATTAATAAATAATTATAAATCTTGACATTATTTATTTCTCACTACACAAAGTCATCATTAATTGTTTCTGACTTTATTTTATTATTGTCTCTTGATGAAGACATTATTTTTCACCAACTTGATAATATTTTTTTAAGTATTTTTTAAATGTTACTCTTACTTACAAAAGAGTTTTTATAAGATTATAAGGATAAATATTTGAAACTTGATAATATTTTTTTAAGTATTTTTTAATTATTACTCTTACTTACAAAAGAGTTTTTATAAGATTGTAAGGATAAATATTTGAAGAGAGATATATAAATAAGAGCTAAGAAAATACTCATAGTAAAGATTTTATAAATAAATGTCACTTTTTCTATATATAGCAAAACATTTTTATAATACAGCACTTAACTAGATTTTAACAAGAACACATGTCTTTAATTTATACTACACTCATCTTGTGATATTTTTGTAGTATTCCTATGAATATATTTTACTTATAATGAAAAAAATTTATTTTAAACAGATAACAAGAAAGTAGGTTTGTTATGTTAGAGTCTTTATCAGAGTGTGAGTCGATATTATAATAAACTTCACAATATGGTATAATAAATTTAAATATAAACTTTGATTTTATTATAAAACTTGATCCTATAGTGATGGAGTCCTCTTCTCTAATTCTCACAACAAAAGACTCAAGGAGATTGAAAATTTTTTAACTTCACCAAGTTTCTAAGAAAAACTTGGTTTGCTCCTCTTTCAAAGAAGATTTCTTAAAAGACTTAGGAGAAGATTCCTTCCATATAACCTTAGAGAATAAGAGAAAAATTAATAACAATTAAAATCTCATCCAATCAAAAGTGATTTGTGTATAGTGCAAGAGATCTTATTTATAAATGGCCTACCTCCCTTTTGTTGAATGTGGGACTAAGAAGTGAAAAAATAGGATGTTCCAAAAGTGAAGAGTGGTGCCCCACATGTGCTTAAAAATGGCTTCTCTTAATTAATGTGGGACTTTATGCTTCTCTTTCTTCAAGCCTTAGCCAACTTTCTCTAAGGTTTTTCAATAGTTTGGTCATCCAATAAAAGGTCCATTTTGTTGCTCAAGTCTACCCACTTATATCTTTACAAAATCTTACAATTATAAGAAGAAAAAGTCTAGGCTACTTGTGTCTCTACACTTATAAATTCAAATATACAAAACTAAGAAGAACAAAGAAAAATCCTGGTGTTATACTCTTCAAAGTGGTAGAGTCTTCATCATTAAGTTTCATTTTTTTTCTATCCTCTTAACCATGAGTTTTGTGGCAGAATGATTTTCATCATTTCTTCCTTCTTAAGAAGCATCTGTCATCTATCTAAATGATGCTCAATGACAGAAGTTTCTGTTGGCTGATCTTTGAACATTTTAAAGGGTTTAATGGATAATTGTGTTGAGGATAGTGATTCTTAGATATTTTAATTTTACAAATCAAGGTATAAAAACTCTTAGAGGGATTTTAATTGTCAAATGTAATATTGATTGGGCCATACATGGTACTCTACCTTTAACAACTTATGCTAGTATTTTTAGAGGTGGTAGGTAATACTTGAAAATTTTACATCTTTTATTGGTATTACTTTACTCCATTTATAAGTGTTATTTTGTCCATTAAGTTAACTATAATTAAAAGGTGGTAATTTATTTGGCAGGAGAGTGACCTTATGTTGGTTGTGGATGCTTTTAGAAAAATCTCTATTGTTTCTTATAGCATAAGGGGGAAATGGAACTGTTGTATAATCATGTATAGTTTTATGAAGTTTTTGTATAACTCATGTTTATAAAAAGGGAAAAATGTATAGATATAAAGTGAATAACTTGCTTATGTATACTAGAAATGAGTTTGTTTGATTTAAACATTTGCTCATTTGTATTAGTAAAGAATTATTTAAAAGCAAGCTTGGGCTTCCATAATATAGTTTTCTTAAGTTAAACATGAAATTGGTGGTCTCCTGTGCTAATTTAAGTTTTCTTTTTCTACATTTTTCTCTTGATGAAAAATGATATTTTTTTATGATATAAGCTTCATAATGATGTCTTCATGAAGATTTTTCTATGATATAACAATCTCTATTTTTTAGTAAGATTTTTCTATGATCTAGCACTTAAATAGATTTAGTAAGGGCACATCCATAATATATTAATCCTTCACATAAAATTGTGAGTTAGTTATACATGACAGACCTTTTATTCATAGGAACATTAAATAAGATTGTTATATGTAGTATGTTGATATTTTGTTGTCTATGAGAGTTTTAGTATGAGTTGATAGTCTTTTAGCTAATATGATTTTTGCTATATGATCCATATAGGTCAGGGAGTGTATTTTAGACCCAAATGAAATTATTGGGTGCAAAAAGTAATCCATTTATAACCTAGAAATTATACCCATCAGGAAATGCTCAATTTGGGGGCTTAATTTAACTGTTAAAAATCATTGTCCACATAAACTGTCATTCTCAATAGCTACATTTGACTATGGATATTTCTATTAATTTATTAAGGATTTGATATTGGGTTATTAATAATAATTTATTATGTCTAAATTTAGTACCAGAATACCTAATAAATAGGAGGTACTGGAATACACAAAGGTCATATTTTATTTTGAGCTAGTCAAGAGGGATCAAAAACCTCAGCCCCTAAAATACTTTATGTTTTACAATACCTTTTAGCTTTAAATATGCTTTCCTTGTATGGACAATATAATTTAAAGCATATAACAACAAAAAACAAGTCTTTTATGTATAGTCTTTATGAAAATGCCTAAAATCCTAATAGCTTTGCTAAAAGATCCATATAATATATTTGTATATAGTCTTATTATAAGACTTTTTCTTATGTTTTCTTCTGTCTTGTGTCTTTTCTTATATGAGCTTTAGATAGACAGTTTTCTAAAATTTCATGATAAACATGTTTTAAATAGATATATTAATTCACTAAAACTAAACATTATTTATTATCACTAAAACTAGAAGTTATTTAGATTATTTCTTTTATGAAGACTAGATTATTGTAACACAATTAATATAAGATCACTACTTCATATTACTTTATGTCTAGATTGTCTAACTTTAACATGGAAGGTAGTGTGATTCAAAAACTATAATAGCATGGTGAGAAAGGAAGACTATAAATGTTAAGAAAAAAGCTTTCATGAGATAGTAAGGATTACAACATCACCAAACCAATTTTTATGTGTAAGTAAAATGAAGGGCTTTTATAATAAAAAAAAAGAGTTTTCACAAAAAAAAAAATAAAATACAAGTTTTATAACTAATTGTTTTAGTCGTTATTAAAATTTTTGGTCGCTCTTGTCTAGCTAAAATAAAAAATTACAGAATACTTCATTTTTATCCTTTCTGATAAAACATTAAGTACTTAGTTCAAATGCAATTCAATCATCATTAATAATTTAGTATTAAATCTCAATAAATTAATAAAAAGAACAGTAATTACATCTGTTTATTGAGAATGTTAATTTATATAAACTGTAATGTATGAATAATAAAATTAAACCTTTTAATTGCATCTTTATTATTAAAAGCTCATAATTTCAGATAATTAACTGATTATTTTTGACATCTCTCAATTTTATTTGGAACATAAAATACCCATGTCCTATACAGATCACTACAATAAAAAATTACAATATTTAGTATTTTTATGTTGCGTCTGTTGTATTTGTTGCTCTTGTAACCAGTATAAAAAATATACTACATCAATTCTTTATTCAATTGTATATTTTTTTTTTATATTAGCTCGAGAATAATCGATGTATTCTAGATTCAGTGTCTATAAAAATGCTACCCTATTATTTTTTACATATTTTCCATTAAGCAACATATTAAGTGTGATGTAAAACTGTGTTTTTTTTTTCATTAGAATATTTAATTCGTTGTTAAGGAAGTGTGATTATGGGTAGGTTTGCTATCATTATTGTTAGTTAAATATATTATTTTTACTAGTATTATAATATTTTTATATATTATTTTTAAAGAAACGAGACTTGGACTCGGAGTTATTGTGTGGAGTTTAAAATACCAGAAAAGAGTAGTAAAGTTGCGTTGATGTAGACACACGCGGTGGGTCACTTATATGTAAAACCAAAGTGTGAAAAGCTTTAGTTACTTTTCTAACTCCTTTTTGAATGAATTAGGAACTAGTATTTTTTAAAAACAATATGTAAAACACAATTCATAAGCTTAATTTCTAGTATTTAGTTTTAACAATTTTAACGCATTTAATTTTTTTCAAAATAAAAACCTATTCTTAATAAATATGACAAATTTAAGTCATATAAGATAAGATCATTGGCTTTGGCTTCGAACAACCGTTGATATTTTTATATAAGATAAGATCATTGAGATAACTCAAAACGTCATGGATCATGAGGTTCATCTATATTATTTTAAACCAACGTGGATTTTTTTTTTTTTTCTTTGAGTAGGGGTTGTTAAGTGAAATGTTATTATTTTATAATTTTAATTTTCTTAGCAATTTTATTAAGGAGCATAATCATTAAAAGAAATTAATTTTATAAAAGTCGATCGAATTAATAAAGAATAAATATGTTTAGGTTTTAATATAATATTATTTTTATTTTAGTAATAATATACCCTTGTTGAAGATCAGAAAATGCTAATAAATGTTTTTCTACATGAAAGTTGCTGAAATTTGAGCTTAAATATGGTGTATGAAATATAGTTGTAATTTCTTTTTAATTTCTAAAATTTTTGTATTGCTTTTTATTCTTTTAAATTTTTTTATTCTTGTTATTGTGTTTTAGTCCTATAAAATACTCGCATGAAAAAAAATTATGGGTAATAAAACCAGAAATTAATATTTTAATTAAAACAAAATAGCAAAGATTAAAATGAAAAGATACAGGAATTAAAAGTAATGTAAAATAAATTTAGCGATTAAAAATAAAAGGTAACTATGTTTGGAGATTAAATCATGTTATGCATCTAAAATTTATATCTGTAAAAATTGTAAGACTATATTATTTTCGTATTAGATTATATCTTAAAAATTATTATTACTTTTATTTACTAAATTGTATATTAATATATTAATTTTGTTATATTTTGTTGTAATAAAGTGCGTCTATTTCTAAATAAGTTATTCTTATTACAGATATATTGAACTTTACCTTTCGTTAAATTTTAATAATATATTTTCATCAAAGTAGAAAATATAATATAACATATTTAAAAAAATTTATTTAATTTTAACGTGATACCAAACATGGGATATTTCTTTTCAATATGATGTCATATCTGACGTTGATGGGTTGAGGGGTAGCAACAGTTACTTTGCCCTTTCAGTGACACGTGCTATTATTTATTTCGTGTGTCTTTTTATATTTTCTTAATCATTCACATACTTTCTTTTGCCCTCTGAGACCCTATGGTCCCACGAGATACTGAACTTAATTGGTAGTTTTGTGATTAAAATTAGATATTAATATTTTTTTTTTCAAGAAAGAAAAAGAAAAACAGTCTACACCGTGTTAGTGTATATATGTCCACGGAAGTCAAATTAATGGTAATTAAATATACAATTCTTAATATCTTTTATAATTAAAATAATAGAAATTTGTTCTTTTCAAATTTCTTTTTCAAGTTAGAATACACGGAATACAAGAAGCCAAAGAAGTTTCCCTACTATTGTATTTTAATCAAATGCATTAAAGAATTATAATAAATGCAAACTTATAAACATCACTCAAAAAATTATTACAATTAAAATTTAACCCTAAACTTTAGAATCCTATTATTTGTAAGATTGTATATTTTCTCTTTAGGTGTATTAAGGTTTTGACGTGAATGAGAATCTGAGTCCTAAGACGTAGCCTTTTATGTTAGGTAAATCAAAATCTTAATTAAAAAAGTCTAATTGATATCAATTATTAATTATCATAAGTCTACATGACTATTTATACATTAAGGGAGTTTAAGATTATAAATACTTAAAAAATTTAAGATTCGAGCATTATGTGTAAAAATTATAACTATAATTGTATTTTATACATTTTAATTTCACATCTTCTAGACTAAAGAGTCTTAGAAGTTCCCTCTCAAATCTATAAATAAAAGCCTATTTCCAACTCTTATTTGTACTCACATTCAGAATTGTGAAGAGAATTAACTGCTAAAAATTTGTCTTCTCTCTCTTAAAGTTACTAAAAATTTAGAAGTAATTTTGTCCTGAGTTTACTACCCAGGAACTTTTCATGAAAAGACCTTTCTTGAGTTTCACTCTAGAAATTTAGAAAAAAAAAATTTAATTTTAATTGAAATCTTTCACTCAAAAGTTTGACAAAATTCAAAACATTCTTATATCTAATTTCACAATAATTAACCATCTAATCACATCAAACACTATCAATTCATCATCAAATATAAAAAAAACTTCTTTAAAATCATATCTTACAAAATTTATCAAAATCAACTTTCAAAAACTAATCTGAAATTGAAAACATATGAACTTATTTATAATCTAATTAACACTTAAATTACAATTACAATCCTGATAAAAAATCAAAATCTTCTTCACATACATCATCATAGATGTGGTTAAGCATTATCTCAGCACTTATAATTATACCTCTTTATACATCTTATTTAGACTTATATTGAAATAATATTCCTAAAATATATTTTATTAATATTTTATAGGATAATTTATAACTAATGAACAATATAATATTTAAATGTTATACTAAAATGTAGTAATTAAAATCTTAAATTTTTATAAAAATATTTAATTTTTATATTTTGAAGTTTATTTTTTAATTTTATAATTATTATTTAAGATTTAGTCAATATATTCTTTTTAAACAAAATAAGAGAAGAGAGTATCACTTTGATAAAAATATAGAAGAGATCAGTATCATTCTATTAAAAATCTAATAAAGATCAGTGTCTTTTATTTCTTTTCAATTAAATATATAATAATTTAAACTTTCTACTTTTTTATTATATCACCTCAAACAAACAACTTCACTTCCTATTATTTTTCTATTTGTTTTTCCTGCTTCAATTTCCTTTTTAGACTGTGACTAACAAAAAAAAAAAAACCTTTTTGGTGTGTCTTCTTACAAAAGTAGATATTGTCAAACACAAACTAATTACAAAAATATATATTCTACAAAGAAAGTAAACTATTCATACATATACTTTACAATAATATTAAGCCACGTAAAGGATTGTTTCAAAGAGAAAAAATTTCTCCCGTGCCAATTTTTATGTGTGAAAAGGATCTCTTCTAAATGTCTATGCAATAATAATAATAATATCTGAAAATAAATTAAACCTTTGCAAACTGCATTGATTTATCACATTATTTATGTGAGGTTATCAATTCAAACCATTTAAAAATGAAACGAAATACTTTTTCATTATTTTATTCTTCTAGTATATTTTTTCTAGAAAAACAATCATGTTAAATACATGATTAGATATTATTTCAATAACTAAATCGAATTTATTTTATTATAATTTTGAGAAATATTATGAGAAGATAATTATTGACAGAATGGTTAAATACTATTTACCACTTATATTATTAAAAAAATGTGTCTTTTGCACTTAAATATATATATATATATGAAAAACAAATAATCATTTTGGTAGAAATAAATATAAGTACATTACAATTAATTCATTCCTATTTAATATTATTATTTTAAAATATGTTTGTATAACATTAAATCAACTTTACTAAATTCTTTTTTCAGGAAACTGAACTACTATTTTTAATAATAGAAAATTAAGTAATTTTGTTAATACATTGAAGATAAGATAGATATTACATCCATTCTAAGTATCTCTAATTCAATACTTTTACTGATCAACACTAACAATAAATATATCTTTTTTCTATACAAGTTTACTAAAATAGTCTAGTTCACTTAATATGCATTATACTATTATTTAATAATTATGATAGTTGAATAATTAGCATATATGTACATAGTACTTAAAATAATTTAAATTAAAGTAATTTATATGAAGAATAAATTACCACTACCTAACATTATAAACAGTTTGAAAAAAAAATAATAATATGTGAGTTACACGAGTTTGAGCACATGGTTAACACATTCTTGAAAAAAGAAAAAAAAAAGTAAAAATGAAACAGACAAAGCTCGTTGATAGGCTGCTTATCAATTACTACTACACCAGCCAATCTCGGGAAAGAAAATTAATGCGACAAAAGCAGAAGAGATAAACCTCATTAGTCGTTTTCAAAATGTTCGTATTGACAAGCTCTTATAACTATTCTAACTAAATCATTGTGTCTACAATGCATGTTACAATCATTTCTTTCACCACCAATGCCTTTTACTCTATTCATCTTGTTAAGACAAATTGACCATACGATGAATTTCAAACCACTCTACAAAACTTACAAATATTAACCATGCCACCTCTAATGCACTATTCTACTATCCAATATTATTATAGTTAAAATCCATAAATCTTAATAATATTATCCCTATTGCATTTTTTTTATTAATAATTAGAATTTCAATTACAGGGTGTTATTAACACATTTGTAATCCTACCAAACACTTGTATTATTTGTTTCTTTTAATTATTGGGATTATATATATATGTATAATTTTTATTCTCAAATTTTAATGCAACATATTAGTTATGCTTTTTGCTAATTAATTGTTACTTTATTTTGAATTTAATTAAGTTATGTATATGTAATTATTTATTGTAATTAGAAGTAAAGTGGGGTTTACTTATCTTATTTAGATCAAAAGGTTTTGTCAAAATAACCTTAAATAATTCAAGTCATGTAAAAAAAAAAATAATAAAGAAAGGAGCAACTAGTACATGCAATGGAAGATGTTTTCTTTTATGATTTGATAAGCATGTTTGTAAAGATAAATTACTAAGGTGGATATATTAAATAGAATAATGGGTGAGGATCAATAACTGCAAAAATTATAGTATTCTTAACTACTAAAGGTGATTTACATACACCAATCATGTACATATCCCCCAAATTCTCCCCATCCAAATTATCCTTTTTTAGTCTCTTCTTATCTAACTAGCCTGATCAAATAAGGTGCAAGTTAGAAATGTAATCTTCTAGTGAAAAGAATAAAGATAATCATTCATTCTAAATTCTTCAGCTGCTTCAAAATTTTCTCACACTAACATACTAGTTCCTCTGAAAGCTCCTCAACTAGACAGCAAAAGATTGCAAGCTCAAGATCCTGAACCAGCTCCCCTGTGTGCTCACCATTTTTCTTCCACCTACCTTCTTCTCTAGAAAAGTCCTCTTCAATCATCATATCAATGGTGTTGCACTCCACTTCTTTCCATAACTCCAGTCTCCTACAAACCCTCCTCATCACCACCGTGTTCCTCTCTTCTGAACAATTCACTTCTGTCTCTTCCTCCATGATCAGATCATAAACCAGCCTCTTAAGGTCCTCAGGTGCCTGCTGCATCTCATCCACCACACTTTCCCCAACAACCTTTTCTTCACCACATTTTCTGTGGCTGTCAGCATCATCGTAATCATCCTCTTCCATAAATGTTTCATACTCGTTCTCTTCTTGCTCTAACATTCTCTTCTCCAGCTCCACTGGATCTAACTCTGCAAGTTTCTCAAATCTACGAAGCCTGTCTAGCAGATGCTGCGTAGTTCCTGAAAAGTTAATACAAAGAAAAGAAAATCAATATAAACATCCTCATTCAGTTCATTTTGTAAAACTGGTTAGAGACATTCATTGCACACAGATCATATTCCAGCAATCTCTTTTTTGTACAGAACTGACAACCTTTCTTGCATCTATTTCAAGTTCAGTGTTTAAGTAACTCAGCATGGATAAACAGCAATAAGTACAAACAGAAAAGTTTTAGCTGCTATTTGAAGCATATAAAGTTTAGGATGCCTAAATTGGTGTTGAAGCACTGGTACTGAGATAAACAAAAATGCTCTCTTCATGCCACTCTTTTACACATTAGATAAAATGATGAATCATACACAAAAGAGAGCCATTAAGATGCAACGTGTGACATGGTTTGGTGTTCAGGAAATTAAAAATTGTTGAGTTGCTGAAACCTTACACAGCACATTGAATGGAAGTATCAGAAGTTCTGACAGGAAAAAAAATTTGTGGGGCATGTGGAAATTTATAACAACACTAGTATAGCAACAATGTGTAGTTGTGAAGAGAGAGTAGGGCAATTTCACATTGAATGCGAATGCATGTTGGGGGATGAGCTATTGCAATCGTTGGATGGAACCCACAGAGATAGGTGGCATTGGTAGAAATGATATCCACAAGACAGCCCCCCTTATGGTATTTTGTAACAGACAACGAATTTTGAAGAGGCGTGTACGATGGCATGTTGATGGAAAACGACCACACAACATAAAATGGTGGAAAATAAACCAAAACAATATATGAAAACAATGACGTACTTTCAACATTGGCATAGCTACAGTCCAAATCAAAGGCATCCTCTCCATGGTCGTTATCATCATCGTCGAAGGGTGGGTCTAGAACAGACACTGGACTGCATTGTTCCTTATCTTCCTCTTCTTTCCCAGATTGGAATTTGTTGACGCCATCACCACTATTAATTTCATTGTCCTATGGAAAATTTCACAACCACCATAGTTAGAATATTGTCGTAATGGGGTAGTTAACATAATTCCCTAATCATTCTTATAATGCCCATGGATTTAGACTCAACACTTACTTCATAATTGGGTTGTTGACTTCTATTTTTTATGTTTTGGTACCCACTCCGCCATTAATGTAATCGAAAATCCAAACCAGAAACTATTTTTCTACAAAATCGAATGTCGGGGTCCAATAATTCATCCCAATAGAACAAACAAAAACAAGATTCGTCTTCTTTTAAAGGGCTTTTTTTTTACCGAATAGCCCCAAAAAGTAAAAGGAAAAATCGAGAAGGTTGCATGGCAGACACCTGGACGAAAAATACAACTGATAAAATCCAAATTAAATTAACCTACGTGACCTCTGCTCGATGAAAAAAATATTTAACAAATTTAGGAAAAATGGCGCGGTAAAATCGTCTCTGTCAGGAAAGTTTCGCCAAAATTCGCAGACCCGAATGCAGATCCTATTTGCCGACAAAAAAAACACCACGAACTCTCACGGATAATTCACGAGCTCAACTCGGTGCTCCAACTCATCACTCTACCGAGTCAAACCAACGAGTTGAACCCAGAGGCGTTAAAACCAGTTCAATTCCTTCAAAGTTATTATTATTATTATTGTTATTAGAATTATAGCTCAATTAAAATGTTCTGAGTTCTTCCAAATTTATCGTTGGCAGTAGTAAATTTAATTAAAATGTAAATTATGATATGTAATCATATTTGAGATAGTATTGTGAAAGTATCAAACATATATTTTTGGACTGTAATCTAAATATAAATATTTTATAAGGTAAATATGTAGATTTTTTATGAAAAAAAAAACTACCATATGAAAAGTCATTATAATATCATAAGTAATAATTTGGTGCAGAAACTTTCACAGTGTATATGTGTATTTTAAACATTTTCATTAAAAATTAAATTACTTTTTTCTAAATTTAGAAAATCTCCGGTTACAAAAGTTTGTAATATACTATTATAAAACTAAGATCGATATGAGTTAAATAAGAAACACTTTCATGCCAAAACAAGTCTGCTTAATTTTTTTTGTTGTATTTTAAATGATTACTTTACATTTTTGTAAACTATTTTCATAATGAATCGCTTATGGTTTACATCGAACATAGACTGAGTACAAATAGTTGAAAAATTGGTGGTATTTTTTTATACAAAAAGGACTTAATTAAGTTGAGTGAACAATAAAAAAAAATTATTATTTGAAAAAAAAAAAAAAAAAAGCATTTGGTGGAAG
>Ga0209489_104722_pt1 | contig 24740 bp, 15 predicted proteins | sample SiratrowhiteBW_FD_187527 | JGI IMG/M metagenome (GOLD analysis project Ga0209489, IMG submission 187527) | Root nodule microbial communities of legume samples collected from California, USA - Siratro white BW (SPAdes) (version 2) | ecosystem: Host-associated > Plants > Roots > Nodule | place...
TTTTTTAAAACTAATATTAAAGATGAATCTACCCAGGAATGAGACTTAAATCATTTTTCAACGGTAATAATCCATTATTTATTATTATTTTTATTTTTATTTAAGTGGAGAACGTGGGTTGTTATCTGAGCGGTTTCAAAATTATTATTTGCAAATATATTTTTTTTAAAACAAATATGTGGAGTTAGGGAGTGAGAACATGGGAGTCTACTGCCATTGACTCATTCTTTTTATTATTTATTTATTATCTTGAACGTGCAAATCAAGTAAGTAGTTTGAAAGCAATCTTCCCTTCTTCTTTTTTTTATTATTTATTCTTCTTTTTTAATATATATTTATTTTTATTTTGTTTTTATTATTTAATCATTAATTATTTAATATTTAATATTTATTATTTGTTATTTGTTATTTTCGTTTTTTAATTATTATTATCTTTTAATTATTATCTTTTAATTATCACATTTTTTAGTTTTCTCTTAATGGAAAAAATTCAATATATTTTTAATTACTATCTTTTTTCTTTCAACAAATTTTTAATAGACCGATCTTACTATTTCTTTTTATGAATTTTATTTTAAAACTTTATTCATGGAATATAATGGGACCAAAGCCTCTCTTTTTTTTATTTAAATGACAAAGTATAATAAAGCTAAATAACTCGTACTTTTATTTTAAGTTTATATTGTTTTATAATCTGAAATAATTTATTTGTGCGGACGAAATTGGGTGTTGACACCACCCTTTCACAACAAAACAGGTTGTTGTCTTGTTCATCCAAGAGGTGGTGCGCCTCCATGGATTTCCCTCCTCTATTGTCTCTGATAGAGACAAAATTTTCATGAGTTCTTTTTGGTCCGAGCTATTTGGACAGGCTGGAACATCATTGAAAATGTCATCTGCCTATCATCCCCAAACTGACGGCCAAACCGAGGCGGTGAACAAGTGCTTAGAAACCTCTCTTCGGTGTCTCACAGGGTCTAAACCAAAGCAATGGCCAACTTGGTTATCATGGGCAGAATTCTAGTATAACACTAATTATCATGGAGTTATAAGGATGACTCCCTTCAAGGCTCTCTATGGAAGGGAGCCTCCTCCTCTGTTAAAGGGTGATATGGAATCCACAGTGGAAGAAGTGTGGCTGCTATTGGAAGATAGGAATCAAATGTTGGATGAACTTCAGTTTCAACTCAACCGGGCTCAAAATAAAATGAAGCAATCGGCTGATAAAAAACGGAGAGAAGTAGTGTTTGAGATTGGCGACTTTGTGTATTTGAAGTTGCATCCTTATCGCATGAAATCCCTTGCAACTATACCCAATCAGAAGCTCGCAGCTCGCTTTTATGGTACATTTGAAGTGTTTGAAAGAGTTGGGGCAGTTGCATACAAGTTGAGCCTACCAGAAACATCTAAGATCCATCCAGTTTTTCATGTTTCCCTTCTTAAACAAAGTATAGGCTTTTCTTTGGAGCCTCAACCTCTGCCTGCTACACTTACTAAGGAAGGAGAACTTGTGGTTAACCTGAACAAGTCTTAGCTGAGCGCTACAACAAGCAAGGAGCTCTAGAAGTATTAGTAAAATGGGAACACCTCCCTAATTTTGACAGCACCTGGGAGTTGGCTGAGAAGTTAATGCTGGCTTTTCCCTCCTTCCACCTTGGAGACAAGGTGGCTCTCCATGGGGAGGTATTGTAACAGACCTCCATAACCAAAATGAAAAAAAGGCAATATGGAAAGGTTACACCATTCAAATACACGTACAGCAAGAGAGAGAAGAAAAATAACTAAGTAGTGGATAGGAATTATGATTTTAGGAGTTAGTTACAGGAGAGAGAAAATGAAAATTGGATAAAAAGCTAGTGCTGAGGGGGGGAAGGAGGGGGGAGGAAAGTGAGAAATTAGAGGAGAGTATTGGCCTCTCGAATGCCAAATATCTTTTACTGTATCTTCTTTATCAGTTCAAACTTTTATATACAAAATTACACTACTGCAGATTAAGGTTTATCACACTGATATATCTTCTTTCTGCAGTTTCATGTCTCATTTCTTTGCTTACATTCCTATATTTCTTCCCTATTCTGTTGTTGTTCTATTACTGTTATCCTTACTGGTGTGTGAGCACTAGGAATACCGTTACAACACACAATCCTAAGTTCTAGACCGAGCCTTCCAATCTTCATGAATTCTTCATGCAGTCCACATATGATCATATGGTCTTGAACTTCTTCACATGGTTGACTTCATCAAATCTTCACAGCAACTCACTGGTGCTAACAATCTCCCCCAATTTGATGAAGACAAACAATGGTGTGTTGAGTTGATATACATGCTTGTTCTTCTTTAAATTAGTTTACTGGCTTTCACAAAGCTCCCCCATAATTTGATATCCTGTTAATAATATTTCACATAACATAGTGAAGTAAACAGTTACATAAAAGATAACAAAGTTCATTGATAATAAGCACCAGTTCATATGATATTCATTTATCAGTACAAGTCGTGTACCATAACTGATTAAGCATAACAGACTGAAATTTGGACTGTGGCTGGATAAACCAGCAAATCAGAGTAGTAACAGTAGCAACAAAAAACATGAAACAACAAACAGCAGCAGTAGAAAATATAACAAACACCAAACAAGAAGTAAACTGAACCTAGCAACATCAACCTAGACTCCTAGACCACAACCACAACACTTCCTATTCTCAACACTCCTAATTCTCCCCCATTGACTTCATCAAATGAAAGAGAAACCACTACTAGATATGCAATGTAAATGCCCTATTCGTCCGGTGGAAAGAACAAAGTCCCCATCCTTCAACTTGTGTTTCAATAAACTGGAAGTGCGTTTCACAGTACTGGTGATGACTACAGTTCTAGTCTTCCAAGTGGTTGAATTGATTCATCATGAGTTGTTCGAGTCTGGAGAAGGAGTCTTGACCAGGAGCAGCAGGCGTTTCTAGTTATGGTTCAGCTTGATCAAATTTTTTGTCCTCATCTTCGTCATCCTCATCATCATCATCAATGGATTTCTCTTCTTCTTCTTCTTCATCATCTCCAACCGATTCTTCATCAGCTTTGTAAATCCATTTCTTATTCTTCATCTTTTTCAGTCCAATCTTGGTGAGATTTGTTGTGGTAATCAGGGTTCAGCGCCTTGATTTCTTCAACAACTTCACTTTCCACATCTATTTCAAAATATTCAATAAACTGGGACAGCAATATCACATATGATATGCGATATTCCAGTTTCTTCCCTACTTTGAACAGATGCTCATGAATCACATTAACCCAGTTGACCTTGATCTTATTCATGAGGCAGTACATGAGTATAAGATCCTCCTCAGTCAATGTTGAATGGTTGAAACCACAAGGTGTCAGCAGCCATATCACAATATATGCCAGGATTCTCGGTGTAGCAGCAAGTCCTCCTACTTGAACGTCCTCGAGGCAGACTCTTGGTTCCTCAAGCATGATTTGTAGAACTGAACTTTGTTAAAGTTCCCCAGTTCTGTTGTGTTCCCTCGGCTAACAGTAGCACCGTCATTTCTCAGGCCAGTGACCCTAAGCTAAACCTCCTCATTGATTGCTATGTCAGTGCCCTTCATCTGTGAGTACAGGTTCTCCTCGTCATACCACATGTTGGTCAGTAAAACCTTAACCAAATCTGGGTAAGTGTTCGTAGTTAGCTTCAAGAATCTGTCCAACTTCTGAAACTTGAGCATGTCACAGACCTCATCAAGTTTCTCCTCCTTGAGCCACTCAAGACTCAGCACTTTGGGAGTAATGATGATCTTCCTGCTGTACAGTTTGTAATACTCTTCAATGCTCTCCTGGTTTCCAACAAACCACCTATCAAGGTAATCGGGCTCGTTGTTGTCACTGTCTGATCCAACATATTTAACCATAGCCCTTTTGGTTCTTTTTTGTGGGTTGGAGGAAGACGTCATTTTTGGTGGAAGAGCAAGAGAACTAAGTTTCTCACACAAAATGAATAGAGTAAGGCAGTGAGATAGTGTGTGAGTGAATGCATGCCTAGCCCTCTACTTAATGGGAAATAATTCTATGAAAAACAACACATTGATTGACAATTCAAAAACACAAAATAGTTTTTGCAGTTTGTTGAGACTCCATAGGCAAACAGTATTACACAATTGATTATACTTAGCTGTAGAGATTCTTCAAAAACAACTTTTTAACTAGTTGACTCTCCACTGTTGTAGTCATGTGGCATCTTGAGCTGTCTCTCTCTTCACATGCTAAACGTGACCTTGAATAGTTTTGTCTTATTCAAACTTTCAACTGGCTAGATTGCAATGTGCTTGGTTCTGTTCAAATTCTTTTAGTTACACAGCACCTCCCTAGTTGCTTTGTAACTCCAACACAGTTTCACATGCATCCAAAATTAAGATTTAATAAAATATCAATATCCAGTCAGCTATAACACTGTCTTTAAAATTAAAACTGATCTAGACCAAGTGAACCATCATATAACTCTAAAACATTTAAATGTAAACATGAAACTGATCCAGTAATAAAAAATTGAACCTAATATAGTAATTGTAAAACTAAAACTGATACAATAAGCTGAAAAGAAATTTAGACTTAATACTGTAATTTGCAAACTGCCAGGTAATTAAATCAGCCACTAATCCATTCAACATAAACTGATTTACTTCAAAAATTTGAAATCAATAATCTCAAGTTCATTTCGAAGGAAGTTAAACCTTTCTTTATTAAGTGGTTTTGTAAAAAGATCAGTAAGCTGATTTTCAGTACTAACAAACTGAATTTCACAATCACCATTATTGACATGGTCTCTAATGAAGTGATGGTGAATTTCAATATGTTTAGTCCTTGAATGTTGAATTGGATTCTTTGTAAGATTAATAACACTGGTGTTGCCACATAATAATGGAATTTTAGACAAGTTAAGGCCAAAATCACTTAACTATTGCTTGATCCATAAGCTTTGTGCACAGCAGCTACCAGCTGCAATGTATTCAGCTTCAGCAGTGGATAGTGCAACACATGCTTGTTTCTTACTATGCCAAGATATCAAACTTGATCCTAACAGATGGCATGTTCCATTGGTGCTCTGTCTGTCAATTTTGTAACCTGCAAAATTAGAATCAGAATAGCCTACTAAATTCAGAGATACCTCACTTGGATACCAACATTTGTAGTTCCTTGCAAGTATTTCAGAATTCTCTTTACTGCAGTGAAATGTGATTCCTTCGGATTGGATTGAAATCTGGCACAAAGACAAACACTAAACATGAGGTTTGGCCTGCTAGCAGTAAGATAAAGCAGTGAATTGATTAATCCCCTGTACTTGGTTTGATCCACACTAGTTCCTTTCTCATTCGAATCCAAGTAACAGTTAGTGGCCATAGGTGTTGAAATCTCTTTGCAATTTTCCATGTCAAACTTCTTCAATAACTCTTTGCAATACTTGGTTTGACTAAGGAATGTCCCATGATTTAGTTGCTTGATCTATAGTCCAAGAAAATAGTTAAGTTCTCCCATCATGGACATCTCAAATTCTCCCTGCATAGCTGCAACAAACTACTCACACAGATTTTGATTAGTGGATCCAAATATAATATCATCAACATATACTTAAACTAAAATAATATCATTGAATTCTTTCTTAATAAACAATGTCTTATCTGTTTTGTCTCTCTCATATGCATGAGATAGCAAGAAGTTGCTCAACCTCTTATACCACTGCCTTGGGGCTTGCTTCAAACCATATAGAGCTTTCTTCAGTTTGAAGACATAATCTGGATGTTTATGATCTTCAAATCTAGGAGGTTGACAAATATAAACTTCTTCATCAATATACCCATTAAGGAAAGCACTTTCGACATCCATTTGGCGAAGCTTGAATCCATTCATGCAAGCATATGCTAAGAGCAGAGTCTAACAACTTTAAGTCTTGCTACTGGTGTATAGGTTTTCCCATAATCAATTCCTTCTTCCTGATTGTAACCCTTTGCAACCGGTCTAGCTTTGTTTCTCACAATAACACCTTGTTCATCTAACTTATTATTGAACACCCATTTGGTGCCAATGACATTCATTTGATTTGTTCTTGGGACAAGTGTCCAGACCTCATTCCTAACAAGTTGATTTAGTTCTTCATGTGTAGTAGTTATCCAATTGCTATCTTCCAGTGCATCAGCTACAGTCTTTGGTTCAGTTTGTGAAACAAATGCCATATGTTCACAAAATTGATTCAGTGTACTTCTGGTTGAAACTCCTTTATGCACTTGACCAATAACATTGTCTAATGACAGATTTCTGGAAACTCTCCACTCTCTTGGAAATCCAGAATTAACTGCACCAGTACCATCTTTATATTCAGTTGATTGAACTCCCTGATCATCTGATTGCACCTCTGGCAGTTTACTAGTATCTTCTAATTTATTTTCCAGACCAGTATCAGCTTGTTGAATGTTTGGAAACTCATCATCTCCACCTGTCTTAGAATTTTCCTGCATATTCTGGTTAGCTTTATCAAATGCTATATGCATGGATTCCTCTACTAACATGGTTCTTTTATGAAATGCCCTATATGCATGACCATGAAGTGAATAGCCAAGGAAAATACCCTCATCAGATTTTGAATCAAATTTGCCCAAGTTATCCTTTCTTACCATTATTCAAGATAAAACACTTACAACCAAACACTTTCAGATGAGATACATTGGGCTTTCTTCCTTTGAACAACTCATAGGGTGTTTTCTTCAATATTGGCCTGATGAGTACCCGATTCAGCACATAGCAAGTTGTGCTCACTACATCTGCCCAGAAATACTTTGGCAATTCAGTCTCATTCAACATCGTTCTAGCAAGTTCCTCCAAAGGCCGATTCTTCCTTTCTACAACTCCATTATGCTGAGGAGCTCTTGGTGCTGAGAAGTTGTGTTTAATTCCCAATTTACTACAGAATCTGTCAAACTTCTCATTCTGAAATTCTCTCCCATTATCAGATTTAATGGATGAAATACTGCAGTCCTTCTCATTCTGAACAACTTTGACAAATCTCTTAAAAACATGATAAGTTTCATCTTTGGTGGCAATGAAAAATGTCCAAGTGAACCTAGAATAGTCATCAACAATAACAAGACCATAGTAGTTCTCTCGTAGGCTCATAGTTCTCGAGGGACCGAATATATCCATGTGCAGTAGCTCCAATAGTTTAGAAGTAGAAATAACATTTAAGGTTTTGAAAGCATGTTTTGTTTGTTTACCCCTTTTGGCGTGCTTCACATAGTTTGTCTCTTTCAAACTTGAGCTTAGGAAGACCAACTACAAGCTCTTTTGATGCAATTCTATTCAGATGATGCATATGAATATGAGCTAACCTTCTATGCCACAACCAAGATTCATCATTCCTAGTGAGTAGGCAATTCATGTTAGATGTTATGCAAGAAACATTAAGCATATGAACATTATTTAGCCTTTTACCTACTAGGAAAGTTTTAGTTGATTTTGAATCTGTTATGAGGCAAAGATTAGGCTCAAAAGTGATCTTATACCCCTTGTCACACAGTTGGCTGATGCTCAGCAGGCTGTGCTTTAAACCTTCCACTAAGAGTACATCTTTGATGATCACTTTGTCATTTCCTCCAATGTCACCAACTCCAAGAATCCTACCACGATTGTTATCTCCATAGGTGACATATCCAGCAGGTTTCAGTTTCAGATTAGTTAACTGGGAAGCATCACCAGTCATATGTTTGGGACATCCACTGTCCAGATACCACAGTAAGTTGCTGGATGCTAAATAGACCTGCAAAACAGATTAGATTTGAGGTTTTGGTATCCAGTTAAACTTGGGTCCAACAGTGTTAGATGTGCTTTTGGGCACCCACCTAACTAGTCCTTTAGGCACATCAAACTTTCTAATTTTACAGTTCTTCACAGAGTGGCCTTTTCTCATACAATAAAAACAGGTCAATGGTGATGAAAACTATTGTGCATCTATTTTAAAAAAGCTACTGTACTTCTTCTGTTTTCTTTGAAAACCAGTTTGATAACCAATGCCAGCTTTTTCAAAAACACAGTTTTGAGAACCCAAAATGGCATTTAGGTTTGCAGTACCCATTGAAAGTCTAGAAGCAGTAGTAATCAAGTAATTCACTTTATTCTGCAGAGCTTCACAGTTTTCACAGTTAACTGGCTGACTAGATTCAAGACTGCTGGAAGCTTTGTAAATCATTTCCAAATGATCAAAATCAGTTTTCAGTTCTAAAATTTCATCTTCCAGTAGTTTGACTCTTCCTTCTAACCAATTATTCAGACCTTTTAGTCTATTGTTGGATAAGGCTAGTCTGTTTGCTTCTTCATGGGTTTCATGAAAAGTTTGAAGCAGTGAACTGTAATTTGCATTATTAAACGAAGTGCTAGAATTTTCACTACTAACCTCATAATTCTTTCCAGCCATGAGACACAGATTTGCTTCAATGTCTTCCTGTGAAGAGCTGCTGGATGAAGATGCATTGTCTTGCCATGCAATATATGTCTTTCTTCCTTTTCCAGCTTTGTAATTCTTCTTTTCAATGGTCTTTTCTTTGCAAACCAGATTTGGACAGTCTGCTTTCATATGCCCCTGTTTGCCACAACCAAAACAATTTAACTTATTTGAATTTGAATCAGGTTTTCTATTATACCCTTTAGTTTGCTGATTCTTTGTCCTGCTCTTCAGCTTGATGAATTTCTGGAATTTCTTTGTTAGCAGATTGAGGTTCTCAGTATCACTGTCTTCTTCGGAGCTGTCCTCACTGGTTTCAACTTCAGCAGCCTTTGATTTGAGTGCGAGGCTTCTAGTTTTCTTCTTGGCAGATTCCATCTCTTTCAACCTCGTCATTTCCAGTTCATGCTCTCTCAACTTTCCAAAGAGTGTTGCTATGGTGAGACTTGTCAAATCTCTGCTCTCTAAAATTGCAGTAAACTTGGGCTGCCAACTTCTATCCAAGCATTTGAGGATCTTTGTATTCAGCTCCTCCTTGTCAAATTGCTTTCCAAGCCCGGTCAAGTTATTCATTATATGAGTGAATCTCTTTTGCATATCAGCAATTGACTCTCATTGCATCATTCTGAATAATTCATATTCCTGAATCAGCGCATGCTTTCTAGCCCATTTGACATCAGTAGTTTGAGTCACGTCTTTTTCTGTGAAGATTCAACTTTTGAGTTCCTTCTTCACTAGAGATTCGACTTTGAGTCATTTCTCCAAATATAAGGTTGACTTTGAGTCACCTTTCAGCAATAGAGATGCAACTTTGAGTTATTCCTCTAACTGTAATGACATTGAGTCATATATTTTCTGTGAATATACGACTTTGAATCCTTTCTTCACTAGAGATACAACTTTGAGTTCTTTCTCCATTAGAGATTTGACTTTGAGTATTTTCCCTAATCATGACTTTGAGTCATTTTTCAATGGAATCTTAAGAGGGTCATGAAACCATCACTTGAAAATCCAATTTTTGATTTCTTTTTGGTTTAAATGCATGTATAAATGCATGAGAATTTTGATTTACTTTTATTTTGAATGCATAAGAATTTTGATTTTCTTTTTGTTTTGAATGCATATATAAATGCATGAGAATTTTGATTTTCTTTTTGAATGCATGAGAATTTGGATTTGTTTTTTGTTTTGAATGCATGTATGAATGCATGAAAAATTTGATTTGCTTTTATTTTGAAATTTGTATGAATGCATGAATGTCACTATGATAAGGGAAACGAAAACTAATGCACCAAAAACATGCACAAAACTTGCACATTTAGCTCAGTTACACCAGAGCAGACTCAGTGCAACCACAACGTTCAACAAAAATTCAAATACAAAAAGTAAATGAAAACAAAAACGGTATTTGGCACTGTGGTGTACATAAACAAAACTCAATGAATCCCATACCTTACTCGTGCATGAAAAATGAAGTTACACCAAATCAAACTTGGTGCCAACAAACATTTTATGAAAATGATGCAAAACACATAAACAAAACCAATGAAAATAGAAGAACAAATTTGGTATTGTGATGAAACACGAATTGGAAAATATCTTAAACTTAAATCATGCATGAGAACAAAAATTAGGTTATACCGAGACAAGCTCGGTGCAATGAGAGCATTGTCCTAAACAATTTTGAATCAAAACCATGTGTGGAAAACTGAACCGATTAAAATGCAACAAAAACATGAAAGGCTATTGACAAGGTGGATTAAAATGCAAACAGAAACACAAAAAAAAGTAATATGGTGTTAACAATTCTCAGCGCCATGATTTAAAGTTTTCCAGCAAAGCTTTAAGTTTCCAGTGAGTGATAAACATTCAATACTTCTCCAGAAGCAATGATACAAACATCTCTTTCATTATTGAGAGTTAAAGGTTCGAAATGCTTTCACATCATATTATCTATAAATCAAAAATAGAGGAATGAGTAGTGACGCTAAACAGAGAAGATGAACAATGCTCAATTACAAAAAATCACAGAATGCATAACGAATGCATATTAATCCATATTTATTACAAAATCACTCATATAATAGGTAAATAATTCACATAAACGTATCAATATCTAGTGAAGGTGATGAACAACGAACACGTGCAATTGAAATGAAGATGAACAATGCAATCAACAAAGATGATAAACTATATGCAATGCATGAATTTAATTGGTGAAATGGTGATAAATATCACTTTCTTGTTGAAGAATCGGAATCCAAAAGCCATGCCCAATCAAAACATGCCACATCATCTTTGACTCTTTAATTTGTTTTCATTTTTTTTCATTTTTCTTTTATTTTTATTTTTTATTTCTATTTTATATTTTATTTCTCTAAAACAAGGAAATGGTTCGCATTTATGAATTGAAAATTGGGCTGACAATGAAATGGAATGCGAGTGCAAATAGTTAACATTTTTATTTTTATTCATTTTTCACTGGATGAAATTGGGTGTTGACACACAGATAAATCATATAAGGGAATGCTTAAAGAAAAATCTATGCCTAGAGTTGAACTAGAAATCAATGTTAAACCTTCCTCTATAGAAAAAACCTTGTGAAAGGTTGTTTGAAAAAGGAAAGGAAGAATAAGGATAAATAGTTGAAGAATCTACATTGAAAAGAAAAATCTCTTATAACACCCTTTACACACATAACTGATTAAGAATCTTCAAAGGGGAACTGCAATATATTGAATTCTTCTTTTCATTCATATTTTGATATTGATCCTTCTTTCCAAAAATATCAAAAACATCATTGCATTTTGTTGTTATCTATCTTAAAGCAACAACAAGAACAAAGTGAAGAAAAATATGTTTTTAAAAGAATGACCCATACTTTTCCACAAAACTTTTTTCCAAACTAGAGGGTATTGTCTTATTAAATTTTCTTGTAAAAATAAGAAACAGAAATAAATGTACTCTGTGGGGTGAGGATTTCTTATCAGCAGGTAACGGGTACATTGATATTGGAAGAAAGGTCTTTTCTTATATTTTTCTCCTTCAATTTTCTGTACAAATATCATATGTTTTACTATCTGATTATTTCTACACGATGATCTTTGATCTTGGAGAAAACTAAAAATGAACAAATAAAGTCTACAGTTGTTGAACTTCATGCAAGATCTGAGAACAGATCTTTTCAAGATGCAGGGTATGATACAAACCCGTCTCCAAGACTACAAAACAAAATAAAGAGGTCACTAAGTTAGAGCATTGATCAAGAGCTTATCAGAAGTTTGGGTTTAATTGGGCTTGCTTGGGCCTCCAAACAAACTTTTGGGCCCAAGTTCAAACTTGGACAAGATCACTCTAAAGATTTTAGAGCCTCAGGATTACAAGATCTCTAGTTGTAAAAGTTGTATAGAGTAGTGTAAAATTTATTTAGGGCCTTGTATTTTGGGCCGACTAAAATATGATTTTGGACTTTGTATTTTAGGCCTAGTATAATAGGATTTTGAGCCTTGAAGCCCATAAGAAAAAAAGTGAACGATCACCTTTGAAAGAAGCCTCCAATAAGGTGTCACTTAGGAAAAATTAGTCCAAGAAGGCCCCACATGCCACTCCAAGTAGGTGCCACATGGAAGCTTCTTCTCTTAGTTTCTTTTGCCACTTGTCCATTTCTCATTGGAGAGTATTTGAAGCTTGGGCTGTAAGCTACCTTTGTCACATGGCAATCTCCCAATGGAGAGGATCATCTCTACTCATGGCTTGCCACTTGTCAAGTTTTTATTAGAGAGTTTTTGAGAAACTTGCAAGACAAGTCATCTTTTAGCCTATAAACAAGAAGCTTGTGTAATTGAAAATTAAGATTTGAATAAGTAATAAAATGCTGGCCAATTTTTGCCTCTTTACTCTTGTTCAAAATCTCTCCTTAGAGTAGTCTCTTTTCTAAACTTGCTCTTGCTCAGTAGTAGGTGTGTTAGCCTTATCTTACACCTAATTCACTCTAAATTCCATCTCAAACAATTCAATCCACTACAAACATCAATTCTTTCACTACATGTACTCCAATTTTCGTTCAAAACATCAAACCTCCAAAAAGAAGCACATTGAAACATGAAATTTAAGCTAAAATTGAATCAATTACCTTTGCTTGAGGACAAGCAAGGTGCTTAGTTTGGGGGAGTTTGATAGAATGATTTTAAATGGTATTGTTGATCTGTTTTTAGGTCTATTTTTAGGTCAAAAATCAACTCTTTTTACACTTAGAACTTATTTAATTCTTAAATTCAATTATCTTTTTTATCAAAAATTGATTGAGTCAAAATAAAAATTTGATATTAATCCAATCTATTTTTGGTGAAATTGATTAGGGAAACATTGGATCATAAATACTAGGATTGAAGCTTTGAAGAATTGGAAAAAAGAAGCAAAAGGTGGGCAAATAAAGCGAAGCCCGACTCAGCCACATGGGTCGAGCTTGGAAAAACCCGAGAGAAGGAGGCATAGATGTGCCCTACGCAGGAGACATCCACCCGACGCAGGTTGGACTTCAATACTGAAATAGTAATAGAATCCAGTGGCACCTAACACAATTGACCTAGGTCGGGCGCGAGCGTCGATTTTAGAATTTTATCTAATGAGCTTTTATCTTTTGCTAGAGTAGAGAATGAAATTTTGTTGAACTCGTCTTTAGACTTTATTTGGAGTAATCATTTTATTCCATCTTTTTTTTTTGTGTAATGTTTATGTTCTTAATGCATATGAGGAGCTAAATCACTCGTTGTTAGACTTAGGTTAAACCTTTCTGAACTCTCATGTAATCATATTTGGGTGTATATTACGTCTTATCATAAATATTTTTCTTTTAATACATTAATATATTAATTCTATGCTTAAGAGTATTGGAGAATCCATAACTCGACCATCGATTCTTAAGAATGTTGGAGAATATCTTTTGAATTTGGAACTGAATTAATTTATCGGATGAAAGCTCTTGTCTAGGAATAGAGCGTGATTCATTTCTTTTCATTAAGATCCCTGTGTGAATGCAAGACTCACTATATAATTGATAAAGGATTTGAGGGTTAAGATAATCCCAAAGCTCATCTGCTGAGAATCAAATTTAAGTAATTTTGTGGATTGATATTGATTGTTGTTAGAAAAGATAAATTTTGTTATGCATAAGAGTGAAGATTGGTGAGGTCTTACCCTAGAAAGTTCATCATATAATTATTAATCCCTTTTCTGCCTTTAATTGTTGATAAAAATACAAACTATTATTTTAATTTATTTTTAATTTCTACATAAATTTATGAATTTGTTATAAATTTGAATTTATTATAATTATTTTATGTTGTACAAATCCTTCGAAAAGAACTATAGTTTTATTACTTGCTACACTGCGACTGATGAACTTGCTATCATTGCCAAAATATGCTAACAACCTACCAAGATTGATTTCTTTCGAGAGCATCAATTTCATTTTTCTTGGCCTTAACCCAATTAGAAGAAGTAACAACTTTCTCATAAGTATAAGGTTCAATTTGAGAAGAAATAGAAAGAGTATATTGCAAATGCTTAGTAGATAAATCCTTATGGTACATAACATAATTAATAAAATACCAAAACCTCTTTTCCTTCATGAATATTAGTCTATTGAGAAAAAGCAAGTTGAACAGCTTTTGTAGCTTGTTAGATCTTAAATTTTCAATTTCATCTCTTTCATTATTATTAACATGATTATTGAAAATAGTTTCAGTACAATTATTATAAATAGCTTCATACACAAATTCAAAAAATTTTATATCAATACGAAAAACATTATGCTCAATATATTTATTAGTTTTAATAAAGTCTGCTCATGAAACATAGCATTCTTCAAACAAAAATCTCTCTAGTGCTAATGTTAATAACAACAAACCCTTTTTTTTCAAACATAAACCAAGGAAAATACACTTCCTAGCTCTAGGATAAAGCTTGTTTCTATTGCTCTCATATAGTAGATGCAAAACAAATGCATCCAAAAATTAACAAATCAGAAACTTGTTTCTATAAAAACTCAAAAGGAATTTTATTTCCTAAAACAGGAAAGGGCAACCTATTGATCAAATAGAAAACATGAACAACATCATATGAGCAGAAAATCCTAGAAAGACTAAAGTGATACATGATGCAACAAGTTATGTTTAACATGTATTGATGCTTCCTTTAACTGTGGAATTTTGTTGAGGTGCTTTAATGCAAGTTGTTTGGTATAAGATGCCAAACTTGTTATAAAACTCTTCCTACTTGAATTCTTGACCATTATCAATCCTTATTGTTTTGATATGATTTCTAATGAGAACAACAAAATTAGACAAAAGATTTCTAGTTTCACTTTTATTTTTCATGAGGTGATGGAAATTCATCTAGAAGACTGCAGAGTGGACCTTTGACAAGGTCAATGGCTAGAAGATTGAAGGAGGAAGCCTACACTTTCTTCATGAGTTTAGTTCTTTTCCTCTTTTGAGTCTTCTGTTTCGTCCATAAGGTGCTTCCTTCATGAGGTATATCCAGGTGTGCCTAATATAATCATGAACAATGGTAAGAAAAAAAATTATGACCATGAATAAAAGCTAAGTTGAATGGCCCCCATATATCAACTTGAATGAAATAAAAAACATTATTAGTTGAAGCAGTACTTAAAGGAAAAGGAAGTCTACACTGTTTAGCAATATGACAAGAATCAAAAATTCTGTTTTTTTTTTTTAAATATATGTCAATATAATTTTTGAAAATGTATTCAAGAACCTTGTTTGATAGGTGACTAAGTCTGAAATGTCATAGAGCATCCTTTCCTTTATGATCTATATCATGATTGACTTGTATTGAAAGAATTACATTCTAGAATGAGGGAGTAGATACATGACAGAATCCATTACGGAGGTCAGCTTGATCAATCATCTTCAATGAAGTCCTCCCTTGAATTTGGAAAACATTCTATAAGAAGCACATGATACGCTACGATACCTTGTATTCAAAAATGGTCTTGACAAGATTGTAGGTGCATTTGACATTACAAATACAAGTTGAAAGATGCCTAATGGACTCTAACTCTTCCCATAAAAACTTGGAGTCGATAGAGTAATTTGAGATACTTATTTCTCCTTTTCTAATGGAACTCATTTCTTGAAGAAGATAAGATATGTGAAAATCATCTCTCTTTAAAGATATATCTCTTAGGTCTTCCCACAAAGCCTTCTCGTTGTCAATATACACCACACTTTCACGACAAGAAGAACTATATTTACTGACAAATTTACTCACAGAAAAATTAACCTCCAAATTATTCGTCAGTTAATTTGTTGATATATTGACTGCCAATTAATCGAATGATTAAATTTGTCAGTAAAATTATCAACGGATTAATTTGTCGGTAAATTCGTCAATAATAATAATAATAATAATAACCACAACAATAATAATAATAAATAATAACAATAATAATAATAGTAATAGTCATTTTAATTGTAGTAATAATAATAATTATTATTATTATATTTTCATAATAAGAATAAATAATAATCATAATATGACAAAAAAACTTCTCTAGTTTAATGGTTATAGGTGTTGTCAAGTTGTTGATAGGACCTAGATTTGTAGCATATTGTTAATAAATTTAATAAAACCATTGACAACATTAATCAAAATACTAAAACCATTAATAAAAATAATGATAATAAATAATAATAATAATTTTAATAATAAAAATAATATTCGTTATATTTTTCTATGGATTTTCCAATAGATATTTTTGTCAATAATTATCGTTCAATTTACCAACAAATTTTAGGTATTACCGAGGATTTTTGGTAATTCCAGTTTTTTTTTTTTTTTTTTTTTTTTTTTTTTTTTGTATTGTTTATGCAATCTGAGTAGACAAAATTCTTATAATCCAAGATATCACGAAATTGGACCATTCTCCTAACATTATAAATGACATCTTCTTGAAGAGGTTTTGACAATTTCTCCACTAACAAATTTGAACTTGTTTTTGGAAAGCAAAGCACGTTTCATAGCTCTGCTCCAATAGTGATAGTTACCACTGCTTAATTGAGGAGTCACTAAAACAGTACCCAAGTTCTCTCTTGGGGGAAGATAAAAGGGGCTAGATGGATTTTGTGAAAGATCCATAAGAAAGATGAAACCAAGAAAGAAAGAACAAACATGATAAACCAAAAAGAATAGGCAGAGGGTAGCGGAACAAACTAGGATTAACCTATTCTAATACCAAGATACGAATTCATACTATGCGTAATAAACAATGAGCAAATATGATCTATGAAAGGCATGGTGAAACTGAGAAGCACCAAAAGGGAAACATATATTGGATTTACCTATTCTGAAATGTTGAAAACTCACGTTGGGAGTTTGTTTACATGACATTATTGGCTTATTTTATGAGAAAAATCAATTCACTACATATTTAAAATCTGCTTCATTCTCAATTTTATTTGAATTTTGTTAATAATTGATTATGAGAGTTAGAAAAATGAGATTGTTAATTTCTAATATTTTAATTTAATTTGAGGGAAAAAACATTGAATTAGAATAAAGAGGATTGAAGTCTTGAAAGAGTGAGAGAAAAGAGTCAAATTGGAGTAAAAGAAGCTTAGTCCGACTCAGCAAACCTGAGCCCGACGCAAGAGGACCTGAGAGCAGGTCTAGAGAATAGTTTACTTAATAGTTGTTTATATTAGGGTTAGACATCTTATGGTATTGGAGCTCAAAATTGACTCTTGGAAGGCATTCTTAGGATTTCTTGTGAATTCTTCTACGTATTCCACTACTCTATTGTAAGGTCTGGTATCATCATGTCTATGAGGAGCTAAATCTTTGTTGTGAGGGTTAGATTAAACCTTTCTGAACTCTCATGTAATTGTTTCTACTTTAATATTTATAGATTTCTTTTCATTATATCAATATTTTATTTGTATACATAGTGCTTGTTGTGTTGATAGAACTTGATTATTGATTGAGAGTATTGAAAAATATCTCTTGATTGTAGATCTAAATTAAACTATTGAATGAAAGTTTGTGTCTAGGAATAGAGCGTGACTCAATCTTTGGCTTAAGACCCTTGTGAGAATGCAATATTCATTTATATAATTGATCATGGAATTAACTGTTAGTAAATAATCTTAGGTTCATTTGCCGAGGAATTGGGGTTGAGAATTTTTGTGGGTTGACATTGATTAATGATAGAAAAGAAAGTATATATTTTTATATGAGAGAGTGAAGATTGGTGAGACTTAATCCTAGCAAGTTCATTATATTATTGTTAGTCATTTTTCTAAATTCAACTATTGAAAAAAAATATAAAATATTATTTTTTAATTGTTTTTAAATTTCTGAATATAACGTCAAATTATGGAATTGTTCTTAAATCTTAATTTATTATAATTGTATGTATTGTCTTATATGGGACAAATCCTTTGGAAAGAACAATTATTTATTACTTTCTACATTGTGACTAGTGCACTTGCCATCATTAGCAAAAATAGGCTAACACACGTATATGTACAAAAATAAAAGTCGTATCCGGTCAAATAAATGCAGTTAAATGCAGTATTAGAAAGTGACTCCTAAGTCGTCTCCCAAGGACTTAGTTTTCTGTCAAAAGATTAAACACACAAAGGGGGGTTTGTGAAATAATTGAATTTAATAAAATAAAAACCAACAACCAAATTAGATTACCCTCTTGATTAGATTACAGTCCGCTTATCACAGGATACAGAAATTCATACTCAACTTACAGAACCCTGATTTCAACCCGAATTTATTAACTAAGCGATAATTAATTAAGCATTCACATACATCATTCTTTCCATCCCAGCAACCCGTAACTCACTCTATTAAGCATGACATGAGACACAAATTTCATATTAATTGAAACATTAAGCATGAACCAGTAAAAACATTAAGCACTGAAATAAGATGATGAAGAGTTAAGAGATGAAGATAGAAAAAACAACACAATAGCAAACTCAAAGCTTCATTGCAATTTGAATCAAAAGGATAACCTTATAAATTAACCTTCCATTAAATTTGAATGAAGCAAACAGAGATTAAATGCAAAAAGGAATTGAAATAGGAAACAAAATTGAATTGAAACAAAAACAGAATGAAATTGTAGAGAAAATAAATACATAACTAGTTTTTTCAGAGAGAGCGAACTGAATCCCAAAATCAGAGAATAAAGAACTGACTCTGGTATGTGTTGGCTTCCCTCCTTTAATTGGCGGCTAGACCTAGGTCAGCCCTCAACACTAAACCTAATGGGCCCAAATTTTTCAATTCTGGTCTAACGAATAAAAACTGAAAAATAAGATCTGATATGGATGCAGTGGTGATGTGGCAGTTCCTCTTCAATTCCATAATTAATTTCCAAGCCCAGTAAAATTCCAAAACTGCCTTGAAAATAATAATAATAATAGCTCTAAAAATCTGAATTAATTAAAATTACGAATTTCTGGTAAATGAAGTCCAAACAGTGAAATTGAAAAAAATAATAGGTAGTTAAGCATAAATCACTAATCAAAATAGGTACATAAAGACAAGTAAATAAGGAAAAATAATGACTCATCAATTGGGCTTAAAACAGAAAAGCCCAAATACAACAAGAAAATAAAAATTAAAAATCCCATAACTTAACAATTCATAAATGCATTATAATTATTTTCACCTTGTTTGAGAAGAGGTGTGACACCTTTCTCATATGTGATTAGGATCGTGACTGTAATGTTTAGGTTTGTTAATGGTTTAAATTTTCTTCGGGTTAGAACTCTAATGTTTAAGGCTTGATTTAAGGCTAATATGTGATATAATAGATTGATTAGTTGATCTTGTAGGAATAGTTGATTTTAGAAGAGGAGTTGAATGGAGCATGCATTTACATCACTTCGAAGAAGAAAACAAAATAGGTATTGCTAAAGCAAAATTGATGATAACAAATAAATGGGCTATGTTCAGTTCTTCCTCAGGCAAACTGCTAAAGAAGTTCTACTATACAGTAAATGTTCGCAAAGAGTATAAAAACCTCTCCAAGTTATACAGTCTTAATCTCCCCTTGAGATCAAGACCACTCAAAAAAGAAAGAAACACCCTCAAACAGAGCACAACTAAAGCTCACAAGGAATTGTTTCACAATGGTGAAGGATTACAAATGATTACAAAAAATTTCTCTAGGTTATAGCGAGTACACAAACCTCCCAGGTTATATAGTCTCAATCTCCCCTTTAGATCAAGACCACTCAAACAAGAAAGAACACCCCCAAAGATAGCACAACTAAAGGTCACAAGGGATTATTTCACAATGGTAAAGAATTACAAATGATTTTTGCACAGACCAAACCTATTAGATGCTCTATAAAAACAAATATAAAGTAGACACTATCTGAAAATAAAGTAGATACTCAACTTTTTTATATTTTACAATATATTTTTTTCTCTTCGTTTTTGTTATTGTCCTCTTTCGTAAAGATGTCTTATATATAGCTTTGACAAACATGATCATTAGAAAGCTCAAAAGTGTAAGATAGATAGCAGAACATCAATCCTTGGTCTCTTTCCAATTAGACACTTTATATAGAAAAGTTTTTGTTCTAATCTTAATTTTGCATATATAAGTGATTGAATTTGTTAAAGGAAACAATTCAAACCACATCATAATATATTGAATTTAAAGAAGATAACATTTTCAAAAGTTTTCTTTATCAAATGAAGTCAGAACGTTATTTTTCAAAAAAAAAAAATTCTTATCTTGTTTAGGTTTTAAATGTTGGATGATATCTTTGAATAAAGATAGCAATTAATCATTAATAATGATTTATGCACATATAGAATCGAAATCGAAATCGAATTTAAATAGCAAGAATAAAATTCAAAGCGGATTTAAAAACCTTCCATTGATGATTTGTATTTTAAATATTGAGGTTAGACCTGAATTTTTCAAAAATAAATTAAATCAATTTAAACACAGATTAAATATCTGATTTTGAAAAGATTATCTAGAATTAATCACTACAAATATTCTTTAGAATAAGTTTTCGAAAACTTTCCATAAGACTTATGAATGTTATTTGAAATAAAAAAAACTTTTTAGTTTCATAAACCATAAGAGTTGTGATTAACCTTTTATTTTAATTTGAAAAAGATTAATTAAGAACTAAACATAACTTAATAAACAAAAACTGAGAAAAAAGAATCACTAAAAAGGTTAAACTTTACTTTTTCCTATTATATGCAGAGACAATCTAACGGAAAAGAGAGGATTGGACCTTCTAATGCAATATTAATTGTCTACGTCTAATGTAGTATTACATCAGGCTAATGTTGCTTTTGACTATCTAACATTGTTTTGGGGGTCTATTATCCAAAATTACAGAATTTATATGCATAAATTAAATTTATCAAATCTCAAATAATTAATTAAAGTGTTTGTTATCACCAAAATTAATACTAGATAATAAAATTAACTAAAAAGATTTTGGATCGTCTAACATAATTCTATCATCTAATTAATACTAAATGTCTAATAGATTTATAAATATAGATTAATTTGTGATCATCGTCAATGAAAATTTAATCAGCTATATTCTTAGCATCAACCTTTGTCAAAGCACACTAAGTCAAACATCTGTAACTTGCGTTCAGGTCAACAATCCCAACAATTAATCTGTATAAATTGTTTATTAATTTCATCCAAATGGTGAAGGCAGACCTCAAAAACAATTTGAAAAATTCACACTTTTCAAACTCGACCTTTTACAAAGTCGCATCAACAATAATTTTAAAATGCCATGCATTAGAGGTGAAAAAGGGTAGCACTAGGACGCATTAGTATACAATATAAATAACTGTCTTCCACAACAAATAAAGTTTAATATTTCAAAGAGGTCAAGGATTCACTAAAAATTAGTATTTCAATTTTAAAACTGCAAAAAGTAGCAGTGATTGACCTTATTACCTAAAAAGTTTAAACCTAAGGTTAAAGCAGATTAATAAGTAAATATTGTTCGGGTGTGATTATTTGTTTAGGGCAAATAAGAATAGGTGGGGTAAGTGCTTCTTTTACATGTAAACAAGAGCTTTTATCCGAAGTTGCTCCATTTTTTAATTCATAATTCCTTTTCTAGGATTATAGATATTTGAATATTGAATTGCACTGGAAAAGTAAACGAGGAAAGAAAACAGTGTCTGAAAATGTAGCCTGCATATTTCCACTGTGACAAAAGTCGAGAGTCAATATTTTTTTTTTAATATAAGCAAAGGAAAAAGGTAGAACAAAGGACCTTTGCTTCTTCGTTTCTCTTTTGTCTTCTCCATTTATTCACTAACCAAATAGTTCATTACCTTTTGTCTCTGAACTTGACATTCAAACTCTACTACTACAAGTTGATAAAGAAGCAAAACCATTAAGGCATCAAAACAATAGAAGGGTAAGCTCAGATTATTTTAATTTTTAATCACCATCTTTTGCCTGGTCCTTTGTGCGTAGGAATCAACAACTTTCACTTTTTTCCCATTTTAGACATTCGTTTTTGTTCTTTTGCTATTGATTAACTCAAGTTCAAAATACCATTTGCTGCAATACAGTAAAAATACAATTTATCACCATTAGACTAATTTGGTTCTCCAACTGTGACCATCAGTCATTTTATGCAGTTAATACAAAATACAAAATACAAAATACAAAATACAAAATAGAATATTGCTCTTAATAAACTAAAGAAAATATTAGAATAAATTTCAATATTTGCTCAATGTTTACAATTTTGATCTCAAATCTATGTAAAAGTGGGGGTTGTATGATAATGCGTTTTGGATCAAGTCTAATCAAAAAGAAACCAAACGAAGCTTGGCAAAATTTTGATAATCAAACCCATGCACTTTATCTGATCCTTTCCATATAATTCCTAAATTTCAAGCATAATAATTTGAAAGATTAGAATTAGAGAATTATTAACTATACACTCTCCCACACACTATTATTGACTAAAATTTATTGAAAACCACAAAATTGTTTAAGTCTTACTCCCTATTTAAAGAACATAAATTGATATTATAGTTTTTGATAAATTTTAATAAAAACCAAAGAGTATGTAAAAGAAAAAGAATTCTGCTAACACTTCTCTTAAAATATGATTTGCTTGCTTAGTTGAGTTGCGGGGAAAATAAAAGAAAAGGTAAAGTGGATGAGGATGGAGCACAAAAGGGTATGCATGATTTGATAATTACTAGGTTTCTTCCTTTTTCTTCCACCAGTCCATTCATTCTTAATGTCATCAAACAAAGGATTTATTTATTCTAAGCAAATCAACATGTGCATGAGTGAAGAATAACGATGAACTGTCTCTCTACAAGACAAGCAAAATGGAAATAGTTATCGCACAAATAAATATCAGATGCCATCTTATATATAGAGGTCATACACTTCATATCGTTTTTTTTATTAAAAATAAAAAATAATATCAATGGATGTACTTTAGTATATTCTTAATTTTTATTAATTAATAAATTTTAAATCTAATTCAATTTTATTTAACTGACTCGTAAGAAGAGATTTATATTTATTTATAAATTATTAAAAAAGTTTTAAAAAGTCTTTTTTATAATCTATATAGGATCTTCAACAATCCTTATATCTAAACTATACAAAATCACACTGCTAAAGGAAGTAACCTACTTCTAAATGGCCCCTCTGCCACACACTTCATACCAGAGTCCACACATTGTGGTGTCAGGATATACGGAAAGCGATATCTGATAAACTAGTGGCTTTTCTCTGCCAACATACCCACTATCGTCTTATGAATATGCTTATCCGATGACAGACATAGTTTGTTTCCACACAACAGTTTTTACCATTTTTTGTTTTGTCACAGGATAATTATTATGTGAGAAACTAAACCAGTTCTTGAGTAAATAGTCAAAAAATCGAATGGTTACTAGTGATAAAACTGACATAAAGCGAAATCAATTTTAGCCTGGTTTGACCTTTCCACAAACACTAATAATGTTTCAAGGCATTGTAGGGAAATTCCTCTAGAAATAAAGGGAGCAAAATTTACAACATATTGTCGAAAACCCTACATGTTTAATAGTATCGAACTGAATTAATTACAACCGAACAATATGTTCTGATATAAGTTCAGTGCCATATTCGTTCTCTAAAATTTGTAAGGTAAACAAGCATATGGAGACTTAAATATAGTTGATACATGAGAGCAATAAGTAACAAAAAACATGTCTCTACAATATCAATTACTAAATGCATCTAAGATTTTCTCTTTAGTTTTGGTCACTAAGATTTTCTTCCATGTGATTCAGTGTTCTATGTCTGTCAAAAGCATTGATAAAAAAGAGTGCTTATACGTTAACAACCTTACGTGGCATTACAACCACTTACAACTCTACGTGGCAGTGACGTGGTCAATTAGTTCCTACGTGGCAAATTTAGTCCAGTGTGGCATTGGGATAAAATTTAGGGTTGAGTTTCATCTTATTTGAGCGCCGCAGCCACCCGTAGAGTTTTAGTTTCCCTCACACAACTTCTCGTGGCCGTCGCCCTCCACCCGTCCCAACGACCTTCCTCGGTTGAGCGTCACAGCCACCCACAGATTTCCTCCGTTGAGCGCCACATCCACCCATAGGTTTCCTTCTTTGGTTTTCCCTCATACAGTTTCTCGTCGCCGTCGCCCTTCACCCCTCCCAATGGCCTTCCTCCATTGAGCACCGCAGCCACCCACAGGTTCCCTTTTTTGGTTTTCCCTCACACAGCTTCTTCTCGTCGCCGTCGCCCTCCACCACAGATTTTTGTCTGTCTTCGTGTAGTGTGAGTTGTTAATTTGCAGTTTTGTTTGTATTGTGTTATTTACGTATACATTGTTGTGATGGGCGGTCACTAAGTACAGTGGGTTCAAGACTGTATTTGGAAAACTGGTAGTATTTCAAGTATGGAGGTGAGTTTGGCACATAATTACTACCCCTGTGATTTGTGGTCAGAAACTTGCAGACAGTTAGACACTTAAGTATAGAGGGTTAAACAGTTCTGAACTGTCAATGGTGTTAATGGTATTGGTTATTTTGTTAAATGTAAAAGAATGCATCAATGATTATATACATGAACTTTTGTACACACAGGTTATTGAACAAATAAGTTTAATTAAGTTTGTTGTTTTAATTAACAGGTTCGTTGGAACCAAGTTATGGCTGGTAGAAGGTCTGATGGCAG
>Ga0209489_104723_pt1 | contig 24739 bp, 11 predicted proteins | sample SiratrowhiteBW_FD_187527 | JGI IMG/M metagenome (GOLD analysis project Ga0209489, IMG submission 187527) | Root nodule microbial communities of legume samples collected from California, USA - Siratro white BW (SPAdes) (version 2) | ecosystem: Host-associated > Plants > Roots > Nodule | place...
TATATATATATCTCGATGTATTTTACAAGTCATTTACGTCTTTGATTATTTTATGCTTGATTTCAAAGATGGGGAAATTTACAATTTTGTTTAGCTTGAGTATGATTATTTGTTATTCTTTTGCTAGTAGACATGTTTTTATGTGTATATTTGTTATGTAATAATATATTAACAAAAGGAGCTGTATAATAAGTTACAATTCACGATAAGAATGTTGCCAATTTTATGTTAAAATAAAATTTTTAATCTAAACATGAAATAAGAATAGTTTTTTTTTTTTTCTAAGTATGAAGTATCATTTGTATCTTCTGGTGTGGAAATAAATCTTGAAGTACATAGATTTTAGATAATTATAATTGAAAATTTAGATTTTTAAACTATTCTAACCATACATTTCTTGCACGTAAGAATATAATTTAAATATACATGATCAATTATCTTATTACAAATACATAATTTAGAAGAAGAAATAATTAGAAATGTATTTAAAGGAAATCTACAAGAAAGAAAGATTTAAGATGATGGAAGAAAAGATTTAGAAGAAAAAATATTTGTAATTCTTTAAAAGATTCTAGAATATTTTAAAATTTTCAAAATTACCAAAGGGTGAAAGTCCAAAGGTTCCAAAGATACATTACAAGAATAATTTCTTTTAACATATCACTTTCAAGCAAATTTGATAATTGTAACTTATGTATATATGATGGTTGTAATTATGTTTACATTTCACATGACTTTCAAGTATTTAAGTATATTGAACCTTCCATACACACAAACCAAGATTACCAAGTTAATTTTATGTTAGTCATAGAATTATTGATCTATTAGGTGTAACTACTAGTTTAACCATTAGTTTAATATAATTATTAAGATTTATGTTCATACTAATGTAATCATTACTTTCTCTTCAAACTTAGGCTTCTCTAATCTTCTGATGAGATTACTTTTTCCCATTTTTCATGACTCTTGGATGAATTATAAAGAATATAAATAAAGGCTTCTTCTCTAATAAGATGACATGTTATTATTTTATTATTTTTGTATTTTTATATCCAACTTGTCATCAACTCGTATCTTCCCTTTTCAATATTTTTGAACTCACAGATCAATTTGCTTTTGAAGAGGGCATAAATGAATTTATTGATAAATTGAAGGTAATTAAAGAGAAAAGAAGAGAAAATAAAAATAAATTCATATCCCATTGGTACTAAAAATCAAACGGCATACGCTCAAATGAAAATAAGAACTATTTAAAATATTCAATAGAACGAAATTTTTAAATAATGATTTAATTAAAAATACTTAAAACTATGAGTTACTTAAAACATAATTAAGATATATTATTATTATTATTATTATTATTATTATTATTATTATTATTATTATACTTTATCTTATAAAATACATTATTTAACTTTAGAGGAATCAAATCCAAAAAAAAACTCCAAATAAATAATTGCGAAGCCAAAATCAGTTTATCTAAAAGTACATATTTGGGAACATGTGTCATAAAAGAAAGAGGTTGAGATACAATTAAATAAAGTTTTTAGCTCAACCCTAATTTTTCATCTAAAACAACATTTCAACCTGAATATAATGAAATCCTTAATTTTAAATAATTATACTTGCATGAAAAAAATGGGGTTCATACTTGAAGAAAAAGATATATTTTTTATTCATACTTAAAGGTTTATTCACAAGAAATAAAAAAAAAAAAAAATGAATGATGATCTTATCCTCCTAAATGGAATGAATATAGAGTGGTGATGCTTGCATTCTCTATGAGGAACAATTTGTAACTATTATAGAGAAATTAGATGTTTGTCCCTTCCAAGTGATACAGAGTCTTTGTTTGGACAAGGAAAGTAAAACTACTCTAAAAAATCCATTTACTATGTAAGATGTTATCATATTCTTATACTCTAAAAAGCCTAAAGCCTCTACATCAGATGGCCGAGATAGGATGAATCTCCACCAATCTTTCATACACACCAAAATTTGAATCAGACATTCACATGTATATATGTCACTATAACAGTCAAAAGTTTTCTTCATTAAAATTCTTACACTTTCTCATGGTTTGTTTAAAAACCTGAATCTAAACCAGTTTATAACCCTACGTGCAAAGATATGAAAATCAGCCTCAATATACTATCCAGTCTTCAAACAAAACTGTAATTTCAGTTGCTACTGTATCAAGTTAAGTTTATATTGATCATATTATTTCTATTCAACTTTCTACCCATCTAAACCATGTAAAAAAATTGAAATAATTACATAAAGATTAAATATTCAACATTCATGCATACAATACAAAGTCCAAAGAACAATGAAGTGGAAAAATTAATGGAAAAGGAGAGATGGACATGGAGCACCTGCTTCCTTATCAATACCAGGGAAGTTTGAACTCTCTTTCTCCTAGTTTTGGGCTGCACATAACATGTCTCAAAGGCCTTTACCCCAAAGCCATCCTTTTCCCATAAGTGCATGCCATACTATACAATATGAACTCCACTACCACTGGAGCAAAGGCACTTTTTTTAGCAATATGATCTTCAAGTCCACAATCCATCAGCTGCAAGGGAATATCATGATGATTGGTTCAGTTCAATTAGCCACCATCTGGACGGCCATGTTGTTGAACAACCCGAGAAAGATTAGCCCTTTTTCTGTTATCAGCTGGTTTTTCATTGGCTGCTTCAATCTGTTCCAGTCTTTCAAGAACTTCTTTCATTGATGGTCTCACTTTGGGTTCTGTTTGGATGCATTTGTGAGCTAGTTGAGCCGTTTGTAATGCTAAGTTGGATGGATACTTGCCTTCCAACTTTGCATCCATAGTGCTTCTTATAAACCCTCTATTTAGAAGATTTCTTTTCACCCAATCCCTCAGGGACGTTTCCCCACATAATTGGATTATACAAGTAATCCTCTTGCCAGTCAGCAACTCCATCAAAAAAATTCCAAATCCATACACATCACTTTTCACGTACAAATGGCCTACACCATTCACATGATGAGACTATTTAGTGTCATGTCAGGTTTACACAAGAGGTTTATGCAGGAAAATTAAGAGAAAAGTTGCTGATAATACCTGTTACAATGTACTCAGGAGCTGTATAGCCGTGTGTTCCCACAATCTGTGTTGATACGTGACTTTGATCAGGCGAAGTAATGGACTTGGCTAAGCCAAAGTCTGATAACTTAGCTGCATATGTCTGTTAAAAAAGCCAAAATTAGAAAGAATTTTCTTGCATTACCATGAATACTTCAATAACATGCACGATCCAAGTTTGAGAAATAAATTTTGTTCTTCACTTTTCAAGATGATCAAAATGCGATCATGGGAATTCCATGCCCCAATGATAAAATGAAACTTACTGAGTCGAGTAGAATATTTGAGGGTTTGAAATCTCTATATATAATTGCATTCTCCAAGCTGTGAAGGAAATGCAGCCCCCTAGCTGCTCCAATCATAATTTTTAGCCTTGTGTCCCAAGAAAGTGGCCGAACATTTGCTCCTCCTGCAGAAGCAAAATAAAGTGCCTAGATCAGTGAAAATGACCAATCAATTTTGCCAAATTGGTACACATGCCTAGGATTTAACTATGCCATCAACAGCATCAGCACTTACTTCCAAATAGGTGGTTATCCACGCTGCCACGAGGCATAAATTCATAAACCAGAAACAGTTCATTATCCTCCCTCCCAAATCCCAGTAACTTAACGAGGTTGGGATGAGAAAGTCTCCCTAAGAAATTAACCTCTGACTGCACAAAAAAGACCATCAATATCAGTATAAATATGTAATATTACCCACATACCAATAAAAAGATTTTACCCTAATTTTGAAGTGTCATTATTCCAATACCTGCCATTCCACAAATCCTTGCCTGCTTCCAGAATTCAACTTCTTGATGGCAATAGCCAACCCCTCACCTCTAATCAAACCCTTGTATACTTTACCAAATCCCCCCTCTCCCAACAGAGTGTCATCTCTGAAATTTTTGGTGGCTGCTTTGAGTTCTGCCAAAGTAAATGCCCTCAAATCTGCAACATCCAAGATTTGCCCCCTCTCCTCTTCATCCCTGACTCTAGAGGCTTGGCTATTCTCAGAGCCCCAAAAGGATGTGCTAGTGTTATTGCCTGTTGAGTAGTTATTACTACTGCTTGGTCCAAAGAACCTGCTGATTCCTCCAGAGTGGCTGCTATGTCCAAGAGAAGTAGAATTACTATTCTGTATTAATCTTTTGTTGCTGAGACCAGCAGAAAACTGAACACTCCCTGGATCATAACATGAAAGCAAAAGAATTTGTCATGTGAGGCAATAAATGCTCGAGTTTAAAACCTGAATAGACAGGATCAAGCACTTAATCATGAATTATTGCTAATACCAAGGAGTGTCTTCTATGTTCCAAATTACATGGCTTTTAGGAATTGGGGGTATATTGGCTGCAAGTTAAGGTTGACTTTTCAGCTTGACTTGATGAATTGTCTTTGTTAATGATGAAATGATTATACACTTATACTAGCAACCAAAGCAACAACAAGAAAACCACCAGAAGGAAAAAAACACATGGTTTGTCTTCTTTCTTGGAATATTTGGTAACATATGCATGAACAAACACATATTTTAGCATGAAACATTACTATAATTTTAAGAATTAAACAAGGAGAGTGTTTTTGGTTTACCTGATTGATTGTTGGGGTTGGGGGCAGTACTGAAGTTGCGGTGATCGACAGAAGAACTTGGTTGAAAACTCCAACAGTTGCCCATTAAGTTGTTTCTGCAGTTACCTCTGCAGAAAAGCAGAGAAAGAATGAGAAAGAAATGCTGAGAGGCGTGTCTGATTTGGATTTATAGTGACATGAGTGAAAAGAGTATAAAGAAAATATTACTTGCCACGTGTTTTTTTATCTGTGCTGTACGAGTTGTACCTTACTACTTGTATGTGTCGGAAACTAAGGAAGCTTCCAAGAATACTCCAAGAAAATGCAGTGATAATCATGTAACTGAATATTCATTTTCTGTCTGGGGTTGGCCAATGACATAGGTAACTTGTTCACTTCAATTTTCAGCATGGCAGCAAATAGTAAAGAGGAAAATTTAACAATAATCACAACAAGCTTTATGCTTTGTATGTATAGATAATTTGTGGGGATTTGAAAAGATTGGTTTATGAAGATTGTGTGTGTTGTGATTTGGGAGGATTTATGATGATTTATAGAAAGATTTTGAGGAGAGAATGAAATGTGAGATGAGGAGAAAACACTCAATTTATGGAAATTGTTTGGTAAATTATTAATTTACTCGTATATCTAATATTTAATTTTTTATAACAATCATTAAAATTTAATAAATAATACTTTTAAGAAGTAATTTATTTTATTTTCTCAACTAATATTTTAATCAAAAAATATTTTATATTTTAATAAATATACCTAAGGACAATTTTAACATTATACTAAAAACAACTTATCATTGTTCATTAATTTAATTAAATCAACATATGTTAATAAACTTTTTATTAAAATTTATTATCTCTCTGTTAAATTAAATTATCTTCTATCTCATTCACTTTCTGTTTAAATCATTACAAATCAAATTTTTACTTTTTCTCACACTTTATAGAGCAAAAGTGTCATCAATTAGCTCATTAAGAATTTAGCTAAAAATGAGTTAACTTAACCTAATATAGTCCAGATATTACATGTTAATAAGTTAACTCATTTAAATGTTTTATTTTTTCAACTTATTTTATATATTTATTGTAAAAAAATCAAAATAGATTGAGTTGAGTTATCTATTTATTATAGTCAAAGTTTTCACTTATTTCATGAAGTATTATTATGAAAATAGTAAATAAAAAAATCAAGATGTGAAATTATATAATTGGACAAATAAATAAATTATCTATTTAAACAATATTATTGAACAATATTTTATTTTTTTTGAAAAAAATCAAATTGTCCATCATTGTAAATAGAAGAAGTAAACAATTATAATAAAAAAATATTAAAAATAATAAATGATTATTATTGGTTGATTACAAATTAACTGACTTCTAACCTGACTAATATTAAAATGAACTAGTTTAGTACATATTTTAAAAAAAAAATAATGTTTAACTCCACCAAATTCAAACTAATTAATGAATTAGGTTAGGTTGTATATTTAAACTCATCTTTACATTTATATTATAGTGAAAATCATTTAATTATTGATGAGTGCATGGAAAAGAAACTACTGACGGAATTGTAGAAAAGACTTGTTATGGCATGTAGTTGACCAATGAGTTACAGAGGACCATATCAACAAGTTTATAGAAAATTAATGAAATTATTAGTTTTTGCAAATATAATGCTATTTGAGTTGCATTACATCATACCTTACGGCAGTTTGGTTCATTTTGTCAAAAAAAGATTTGCCGGCATAACTTTCCCTTTTATCTCTTTTCTTGTACATCAATCTTCTAGATAAACTGGATTCCAATCGCATGCTATCAGCAATCAATTATGAGTAATTATGTATTCTCCTAAAAATTTCTTAAAAGTATTTATAATATTTTATATAAAATTATTAAGGAACATAATTGTAATTCTATAGAATAAAAAATTAGTTATTCTATAATAATAACGTCAAATTAATTTTAACTAAAATAAATCTTATAAATTATCAAAACTAAAAAATTATGGATAAGCATAGCAACTCATAAAGCAGCTCAACTTTTGCTGTCTAATTAACTTTGTATGCCGTTAAAAAAATAAATAATTGATAATTAGTTTATATATATATATATATATATATATATATATATATATATATATATTAATCAGATTTAATGGAACTTGGTTTCTATGCCATATCAAAGAAAATCAAAATTATTTTTTAACAGTTTCTAAATACGGTGTACATCAGTGATATGATCTAAAATTTAATATCACAATTATTTTTTGCGAAGGTTATTACAAAAAAAATATAAAATAATCTTCATTAAACCGAATAAACTAAAAAAACAATTCTTTTCAAACTGAGCCAGAAAATACACAGTTCATCGAACAAAACAAAACTGTTTCCTAAGCTAAGTGCATTGTGTTCCAAAGAACAAAACAAAACTGTTTCCTAAGCTAAGTGCATTGTGTTCCAAAATTCTAACCGAACTATTTATGAATACTGAGCCGAACCATGGAGTGGCCACGAGGTAGAAATGGGAAAAACTCACTTTGATAGAAAATAGGGATTTGAGGCTTATGCGTTTTAGAAATGTTTAACTTTGTTGTAAGCTTGCAACGTTGGGTTCGTAGTGAAAAAGATTGCTAGAAGAAAAGAGACTATTCCCATTGATGAGAGAAAATGAAGTCAAGTAGTAAGGAGACAAATTTTAATGCTGGATTTGAAAGGGTGTTCTCCGAATTGAACTCGTGAATAATATAGTTCCAAACCATGTAATAGAAGTAGACTGAAAATTATCCAAAATTTTAACTTTTCATGATTGACTAATACTTTATGAACAACTCTAGTCTTGCTATTGAGTGTTCTAAGGACACATTAAGAAATGAGTAAATAAAAAGCTTTAATTAAAAATAAACTGCATATGAAACTATGGTAATAGCTCATTTATAACACTTCCTCAGAAAAAATTCATTTGCTTCTTTTAATTAATGACAACATTTTCAAAATTAATTATGTGACCTGAAAATAAAATTTTACACTATAGGAAAAGTTACATTCGAAGTTATTTCTTTTACCCAGTGAAACGGAACTATACTATGTTACACGGATTAGAAGAATAACCATGACAAATACACATATCATCACAAACATCACAAGCCATGTTAAGCAAGAAGTCTTGGAACTCTCGGAGTAGATTGCCGTTGCTCGCACATTGGCACGACCAGTGCTTGCCAAACTATGCTCAATGGCCTTCTCAGTAGAATCAAGTATCTGCAAGCCAGCCACAATCAATTCATTAGGTTAACACCTCGCCATTTCAAACTCCCAATGGGAGAATCTTATCAATTTTAACATGTCCTCGGTGGTTGTACAAGTAATATTACAGCACCGCTATAGCCATATGCCGCAATACGAAAATAGATCTAAGAAGAACTTTCAAGAAGACGAAAACTAGATTAATGTAATATTATAACCACCATGCAAAGAATATTCAATCCTAAGAATCGGACTGCCTTTCATTTCATATATATTCATCGGGGGGATTGAAAGCACTCCCCCCTTAGATCACCTTAGAAGTATGTGGAATGGAGCATCTATATTGTAACTCACTCCTATCAAGATCACCTTAGAAGAGATATATTTTAATTGTAAAATAATAAGACAAAACTTCATTAGATATCAAAGAAGATTTGCTTGTAATACACTTTGTCCTGGAGGACATTAGTTAGCATCACCATGCTATTATATGTTACATTTAGTTAGCATCACCATCTCGTCAAACCGTTTAGCCGTGGGATTGAATGAAAATAAATCGAACCTTTTCAGTATTTTGCAGGGACTGGCTCATCATGAGACTACTCTCTTTGAGTTGTTTTGCCAACACCACCATCTCATCAGTCAAATCTTCTTGAAGCATTCTAGAGTATAAAAGTGGACATAAAATATAAAAGGAATTGATCTAATACATTTGCATAAATAATTTTAGAGCAATTATCTAAGGTATCATAATTATGGTGACTCGAACATGCTGAGGACTCGTCAATGATGACCCAATAAACTCCCCAATATCACCCTTAATAATTCCCCATATTAAGCCAGTAGCACATATGGTAACAGGTAACCAGTTACTAATGATGTAACAATTGACATTAATATATCAGTGCTTGACCTGAAGAAAAATATAATTTGTTGTTGTGGACAACTTAACACACGGTTTACAAGTTTTCGACTCTTCACCAAAGCAGTACAGAGTCTATTGACCCAGCACTACATAAATAACAACTCACTAAACAGTACCTGTGCTTTTCGATGTGAGCATGTGCACTAGCATCCAATTTGACAGGTGATGTACTGTCAGTCTCAGCAAGCTCGTGTGCTCTATCTTCTGTACTTGATGTGGGTCTGTCCAATGAATCAGATGAGCAACAGTAAAGCAGCCTATAAAATATGCACAGTAAGAAAGGCAAACTATAGCTTACACAGGCCTTCTTCTCAACCCAGAAGAAAGGGGTATCTGCTTTTTTTCCTCAATTTCAGAAGAGTTTCCTTGAACAGAACTCCTTTCAAAATGCTTCTCGGATACTTGTGGGTCAGTCTGGGTTAAAAAAAATTGTGGTTAAATGATTGTGCCTATTTGGCCAAAACTAAAAATACAGAAAAGGAAAAAACAAAAAGGAACAAACTTTTTTATGGCTTCATGATGCATTCCAACAAAGTCACAAAAAGTCAAGCCATTAAATGTTTATATTTTTATATAACAACATTCACATGCTATAGTTAACATGATAATCCACTGGGGTTGGGCTAGTGGTGAGGGTATATAGTTTGCATGAGATGTTAGGTTCAAACCTCATTATTATCATTGTATTACCAAAAAATAGTGAACGAATCATGATTTTCTCCATTGTGTAATAAATCCTAGAGATATGACTGATTAGGTGGGGAAAAAGAGGATGGAGTTATGATCCAAAGTGAAAATGCCTGATGAACCACCAAGAAATGCAGAAGCAAAGCTCCCAAGATCGGGAGCTCCAATACCAACTTGAAAAGGATTAATCTGATTAAGAGAAGATTTTATTCAATTCCTTAATTTGAAACAATATATCAGCCTCTATATATAGAGAACTCTAATTCTAAAATAAAGATTACAAAGAAATCTCTAGAATCTTCTAACAGCACACTTAATATCCTCCTGTAGCTTATTAACTATATGAATCAACAGAAAGGTTTATTCACTTTGTTGAATCTCACAAGACAAAAAATTACATTATCCAAAGCGTTCACCTTCAACAAAGTGGCTTTCTTGCTACAACTAAGCTAGTGCTTGGTTCTCCAATACCAAATTCAGAATTCCTCTCTTGTGCACTCTCTCCCATATTTATGTTAAGCCATGCAACTATCCCCTACTGCTTGTCTAACCACCGTGCAGCAGTTTTAACTGTCTAATTGCATATTTCATAATCTAACACTTTTGTCTCACTTTTGTTGGTTTTCTTCCTTCTCACTCTTGTATTCAATCCAAATGAATATAATTATATTTTCGTCTTACATTCACCTCTAAATTTTAAATTTTAGTGCCTACTTGTGAATAAAAAGGTTCTATAGAATTTATTCTTTCTCTTAGTAAGCCAAAGGGTTCTCCTGCATCAAGTAAATCTTAATTTAATTCCATAATTTATATTCCTAGCAAACATTATTGCTTAAATTTATTCAACCTTGATTTGAATTTTAAATTTTAATACGCCATATCAGATAATAGACATAGAAAACAAGTTTTATTCAAACAATTTACTAGCATAATTTTCTTTAATTTCAAAAGTCCTATCTCTTCAATATATTCTTATCTAACAACATAGAATCCTCATTATTGACAATGAAGATATCTTCTATTTTACTTTCTTTCTTTAACAAACATGTTATTTTACCAAAACAAACTAGGTAGTATTTTTGCTACATAAAACAAGTGTAAAGTGGTGTCCACAATAAAACATCCATCTGACTGACCACTATCTACCTACTTAACCTTAAGCAAGCAGAACCTTACCCTTAAGTTTATCGGACTGGCATACCTTCAGACAGCAAATTAAGTACAATGTTTTTCTTAATTTTTAGTGTATGATTTAAATTTTATACCATAAAAGTAAATATTGACGACTCCGACTAAGAAATATTAATGGCTTATTACAGTATAAGCATATGTCTGATTACAGAATTTGTTTCCTACTTCGAGGCAACTACCTTTGTGGAGCCAACAAACATATGGAATGCAACCGTTTTGAACTATGTATTAGTTGAGTTACTGATGAAAATGTTGGACTTCCTTGTTTGGCTAACAAAAACAGTTTTAATTCTAGCTCATTCTTTCAAGTTTCATCTTTTTCTTCGCCCAATACCCACCATACAATCTAGTTCTACTATCCCACAACATAATTGGTAACAAGACTGATGTATTAGTTCTTTAAGGTTTAAACAAATGAAATATTAGCCATTTCACCAGATTCTTTAAAAAAATTAAATCCATAAATTCCCCCCTGTTAACAAAGTTGTCTGTTGTTATATGTAAGATCAGATTGAGTAAACGCAGAAACCTTAACTTTTTAGTCATTTGGCTCAAAGATCTTTTTAACACTTTTAACATCTCTCAAGGATACATTAATTTACAAATACATACCACATGGTTAACCAATTTCGAAGCAATGGCTTCAACCTTCTCTGAATATTCATTCAACGTAGCCTTCGAAATCCTGCATTAGCAGAGCACATATAAACACAAATGAATGCACACACACAAAAAGTAAGGGAAATATAATAGCTTTAATTTATTTACAAATTAGAAAAGAGAACATAATGGACTATCTAGGGGAGGTAGAAGATGAAAAAAATAATCAACTAAGTTAGCTTTTAAGGAAATATAATATAATATAATCTTTTCTGCGTGAACATTATACTGAGTTTGTTTTTGGTTAATTCAGTCCAGCCAGCCAGCATGAGACAATTGGCTGTAACTGTCCATAACTATTTTGGTTCCTTGTAGGGTAAGCAGTTAGTTCAGTCCAGCCAGCTGGTATGTAACAAGTTGGCCGTAATTGTTACTTAAAGAGCAAGCTACTTGTAGCTATATAATCTTTGTTGTAACAGAATTCTAAATGAAATGAAAAATAATTTTTTCTTGCTTCAATTCTCTCCTTCTTTCTCTTCCCAGTAAACTCTAACAATTTAAACAAATCCTAAATTTTATCAAAGACCTAGAAGATGGGAAAGCATAGCTTAAGTTCAACGTGAGTAATATTTTAGAGAACACATTGTGAATTATAAAATAACTACATTCTTTTATTCCTAATCTGTTGGACCTATATTTATCCTTTGAATATAAGGATAATTATTGTGGTAGTCTCCTATTATGTTAGGTATGTTACTGGACTGAGCTTATACTAATTGCTCAATACTAGTTCCTCACCTAGAATATTAGCATGAATAAAAGTCTTAGATTATTATTTTACAATACAGCATCACTCTTCTCCCTTTTTCCTTTCCATTTAATTCATAACACTTCAACAAGTATTAGTCTCTAGCATTCGTTATAAAGAAAATCCTACCGTACTTAATAGTAGCATATCTTGATTAAAAAATTGGGGTGGCCATATGATGTTCAGATTGTGTTTAGGGCAAAGCATAACTAAATTTTTCTTTCACATTTTTCTATTCTAGAAACTTTTAAACTTTGGGGCAGCCACCTCCCCACACCCCATCCCCCAACCCTGTGAATACCCCACCTCTGCCACTTACAATATATTAAAATTAAGGGTAAGATTTCCAAGAATAAAAATTACTTCATGATTGTGTTGTGATTTAGAAACAAAAACTGATCTTACGTAGTTTCACTTATAATTTCATGACATCTATGTGTATCAAATGGTGAATAAAGAGACACCAATACCTTGGTAAGCCCTCGGGTGTCCTTTCTTCAGCCAATTGTTCCAATTGTTCACGTAAAGTTGCAACATACTGCAGAATGTCAGAATCAACAAATGATTAAGTTTGTGCGTTCTAGAGTTAAAAATGACTAAATAAAAGATATAGGTCAACAAAATAAGAAGAATATTATAGACATAATGTTGTTAAAGTTGAAATGTAATGTTATTTTATTAATATTTCCTTTTGAGTGTAGTCAGCCTTAGGGTTGGGGTTTCAGGCAAGTGACTTGCCTCCTTTTGTATCCTATATATTCACATCAATAAGAAATACAAGAGTGTAAGATGATATACACTGTTTTTCTGTCCACCCTATTTGTTCACGTTGGTATCAGAGCGGGTTCCGGTTCATCATCTACATTGTCTCCGCTGCCTTCACACCATTGCCATTCAGAAAAAATAGTCAGGGTTAGGTACGCCTCGAGAGTGCAACCCAACCGCGATGGTTGCACAACCAACCGGTCATCCACGTGCCATCACATGCCGATTGACACACTTTCGATGTGTGTCCTCCACACACCGCCTTGCCATCTCCAGAACCTCTCAGCGACACCTCCCTCTGTCTTTGTTTTTGGCTTCAATCTTTTGTTCCGATGCACCTTTGTGTTAGGACACATGCTCTCTCACAATTTTAGGCTTTCAATTATTTGTTCTTTGTTTTGGTCACTTCTGTGAGATGGCTTCGATAGGTTATGCTTCTTTCTTTTCAGCTACTCTGACTATTACACGTGCAAGGCTCAATTAGAAGAATTATTCATCTTCGTCTGCCTTCGTGGAATTATGGTTCCTTGGTCAAGGATACCATGACCACTTAAGAAACCGAACTCAGCTCTATTCCATGCAGACAAATCCCACTTGTAGATGGGTCTATGTTAAGGTTGGTTCTAATGGTGAAGTAGCCCATCTAGTAGCTAAGGGATACACTCAAATTTATGGTTTTTATTATTGTGATACTCTTTTTCAAGTGGCCAAGATTAGCATTTTTTTGCCTTTTCTCTTGCTATGATTGTCATTCGCCACCAGCCTCTTCACCAACTTGACATTAAGAATGTCTTTCTTCATGGTGATCTAGAAGAGGATATTTACATAGAGCAACCTCCTGGGTTTGTTTCTTAGGGGCAGTCTGGTTTAGTTTGTAAACTACATTGTCTTTCTATGGTTTAAAGCAATCACCCTGAGCTTGGTTTAGTAAATTTAGTCATTGTGCAGACTTTTTGGATTGAAACAAAGTGAGGCAGATCATTTAGTGTTTTATTGTCATATTTTTCAAGGGAAGTGTCTTTATCATATGGTCTATGTTGATGATATTGCTATTATAGTAAATGATATCCCTAGAATTACTCAATTAAAAAAGCATTTATTCAGCCATTTTTTAGACCAAAGATCTGAGACGTCTAAAATATTTTATTGCCATTGAAGTGGCACAATCAAAAGAATGTGTCATCACTTCACAAAGAAAATATGCTCTTGACAATGGAGGAGACAAGCTTGACAAATTGCAAGCCCGTTGATAATCCTATGGACTCAAATCAAAAAATTAATGAGCGACCAAGTGAACTTTTCTCCGACCTAGAGAGATATAGAAGGTTGGTGGGAAAACTCATTTATCTCACTATAACAAGACCTGATCTAGAGTTAACAAATGACTAAATATAACATATAGGTGAAGAAAATTATAAAAATATTATAGACAAAATGTTGTTAATGCTGAAATGTAATGTTATTTTATTAATATTTCCTTTTGAGGGTACTCAGCCTTAGAGTTAGGATTTTAGGCAAGTGTCTTGCCTCCTTTTGTATCCCATATATTAACATCAATAAGAAACAGTGTAAGAGAATATACAATGTTTTTCTATCCATCCTAGATATAATAATGAAAAAACATATCTTCAAACTTACATGCACAAGTTTTGCCTGGTTTTGCTGCTGAGGAGCAGCTGCAAGCAACCTCCTTAAGTTTACTTCTGTTTTACTGATTCCCATACCTATAGTTTTCAGAAATTATACAAATTATCTATAAATTAAACATCATTAGGCAAACAAACAAAGCTAACACTGTATCGCTCTGAAAATAATTATCGCTTATCAGTAAAGTTTATCCAATCAAGCTACCCAAATTAAACACAGCCAAAGACCCTAAATATCAATTAAACCATTTCAACAATTTAAAGATGAGAAATAAATTTTGCTTCCAAATATGGCATACCGGTGCATCATTTTGCAGCAATAAACTATACCTTTACATAATACAAACATTAAATAAATCAATTAATATCAATTTCTAGTGATATATACACTTTAACTAAAACTAGAATGTTTTGTTGAACAAAGACCAAAGTTTCTATTAGATAAAGAGTGAAACAAGAACGAAAAGTACAAAGAACGAAGAAATATAATTGTCCATAACGTGGGTGGTTAGATAACATGATCTACTTATTGTAATAATTTTGTTTACAGAGTATGGATATCTTTTACATGAGATTATGTTATTTAAATCATAATACCAGTACAAGGAAGAAGTAGTTCCTCCAAAGAGTATTTGCTTTTGGATAATTTTTATCTTCCAGTTCTCCCTCTATCTACTCTAACATTAGCTTTTCTGGGCGATGCCTTTGCATGTAAACATCCACAATTCACTCTATAGCCATCACGACCAGAAAGGAGGAGTTTTTGACGACAAGGTAACTTACCAAACCCAAAGACTGGCCCCGACATAGGTTGAGAAAGTGCAAGAAGCTATTAACACCCCAACCATACATAATACAATTAGAGTACACAAACGGAAAGCCACCTTATATTCTCACAACCACATAGAAAACAGCGAGATCATTCTAAAGAAGAAAGACCGACACGAAAATTTTAATGTTCCTTATGTTCGTTTTTTCAGTAGTGAACCCTAATATGCTTCTCAAATCCAAAGAAACTGCAATCACAGTGAGAAAGGCCCACAAAACATGTACAATATCAATTCAATTACTCAGACAACACAAGAAAATTAAAATTCTCGGTTCAATTGGTCCAAAACGTGGGAAACAGTGGGAAAACGAGCAATAACAGAAACATTGAGCGACAACCAAATTGAGCGGCAAATGGTGAAGAAAGAATGTAGTGAATTGAAGAGAAAATAGGGAAAGTGATAGATCTATCAAACGCTCACAAGTGAGTGACTTACAGATTGTAAAGTCTTTCCAGAATCAGATGCAAGCTTTGTCGCCTTCGATCCTCTCTCGGCGCAGTGGCGGGTTGCTAGAACCCCAAGCTCCACCTTTTTTTTTTTTCTCCCAACACTTTTTTTTTTTCTTAGTTTTTGTTTCTTCACTCTCTGCCCTTTGGAGCGTAAGCACATGCTTATTTTACACAAATTGTTCCATAATAATTAAAGGCATTTAATATGAATTTAATTATTTTGTAAACTATTTAGTTATGAATTACAATATAATTAATGTTTTAGTAAAACATTAACTGTTCAAATAATTATTTTTGTCACAGATTCAGAGTTTCTAATATAAAAAATAGAAAATAATGTTAACATTTTCAATTTCCTAAAAATTAATTTTTGTCACAGGTTCAGAGTTTCAACTACATCTTACAAATTTTTATTTTTTTAATCAATCAATTGTTTGTTAATGATTATTTTATTTTTTATTATTTTTTAAAATGATATATTTTGTTATAAGATATTTAAAGATGAAATAGTAATATGATTAATTTTAAAAATTCAGTTAAAACACAATTTTTTTAAAATAGCTAATTTTATTATAAGAAATTCTTTGTTGAAAAAGAAATTTAGAAATATTTGTTAATATTTATAAGATTATTTTTTATTATTTTTTAAAAAATTTATTAATATTTATTAAGATAATATTTTTATTATTTTTTAGAAAAGTTTGATAATATAACAAAGAGAGAAAGAGACGTCATTTTTTTTATTTGATTATACTCATGTAGGACTTGACTCAATTAAACGTGTAATAAAAAAGAAAAATTATTCAATAAATAAATTTTAAAATAAAAATAATAAAAATATTATTGACATAAGAATTTATCAGATGCAAGAAGTAAATTTCTATCGAAGCAATTGTCATATAATTATTATAACTCACCCTGATTCTGCTCTTCACATTTTTATTATAAAAGCATAAAAAGTGTCTTTACAATTAAATAGTATAATTTTAAAAACATAAATATGATTTTGTGGGTAAACATCTCAAAATAATTGTTATATTCAGTTTTTAGTATAATAAAACAATTATGTTAAAAATTTGTTTGATATTTAATAATCGTCATATGTTTTATTAAAACAGTTAATGTTAATATATAATTAATTTAGGAATTTTCTTATTTTTTACTTATTACTTTATAAATTTAAAATTCATTTTCTTCAACAAATATATATTAAAAATAAAATATATCTTTAATTATATTAATCATTAATGAAATTTAAACAAAACTAATAAAATAAAGAATTTGTTGTATTAAGATTAGAATTTTTTTTATTGTATCAAAAACAAATTATTTATTTTATTCCAGACTAAATTTTAAATTTTCTGTTTATTATGTTATCTGATTTTTAATACTTTTTAATTCTTTAATATAAGACAAAAATAGGTGTTTGTTTTAAAGTTTATACAACTTCTAAGACAATTAAACCTAATTAGAAAGAATTGTAAAATTGACGATCAACCATTTTTTTACACTGATGAAACAAACATAGCTTAGCCGTTCAAAACCTAATCTCTAGAAACCTGTCTTCTATTTTATTTTCTTACAGTGATTTGTGGTATTTAATTGGTGGAAAGGTTGTTGATGAAATTGTGTAATTTAATATCACTTTTTAACTCAAGTTCCCAGAACTTCCCTAAAAATTTTAAGGATAAAGAACAAATAAGGAGAAATATCAAATACAAAAAAATAGAAGAGGAGACAATTAGAGAAATTGATGTATGTATATAGAGAGAGTGATAAAATACCACCATTCATTATTAAATAAAAATTAAGTACTGGCAGTTAAGGTTTATATAGATAGACAACGATAAAAAAAAAGGTGTCATCCATCTCATATTAACCTTTATATTATTTACTTTATTGTTACTTATTTGTTTATTTTAAGTGAGTATTTGTTATTTAATTTATAATGAATTTTTTCTATCATTAAATAATTGACATAAATAATGGTAACATCAATAAGTTATAATTGAATACAAAAGTTTTACAATTATTTAATATAAAAATAATATAGAAGATACAGTCAATAATTTTTTTATAAAAATAAATCATGTTTTGCAGCACTGTTTGTGATTGCTTTATAGATTTTTTTCAAAGAGTCTACTTGCATTCATATAAGTGATTCCCTCAGATGTAAGACGCAAAACACACACCATAAAAAAATAGTATGAATGTTAACAAAACATTATGTTATTTTGGACATCCAAAAAATATTATGAAGGTTAATAAAACTTATGTTGTTTTGGACATTCTCATGACTCGACCATGAAGCTTAATCTCACTGCAATGCATTATTTAATACTTTATCATTCCATATGAAAGGAAATGAAAATTGATTTTTTTTTAATTTAATGCTAACAGATATAATAAATGTTTTATTTTACCTGTAAACCTTACTTAAAGAATGATCTCATCACTTCTTTGTTGTATTTTAAAAAAATTCTCTTTTTTGATACAAATTTTGACCATTTTACCTTTAAGTAACCATTTTTTTTAAATTTAACAATGTTTTAAACTAAAATAATTTCCTATAAAAAAATAAACTACCACCAAAATAAATATGGTTCTATAATCAAGTTACCAGCGAATATCAACACATTCAATCTCCCAGATTATATATGTTTGTGAAGTGAACCATACAAAATGCCAATACCAACAAAACGCAAACACCATCACTATCAATCAGAGTTTCCAGAAGGCTCGAAAACAGTTTGAACTAAACTCAATTTAAAAAATTAAAAAAGAAAGAAAGAAACATAGTCATACAAAATAAAACAAACAAAAGAAATAGGTATATAAGCCAATTACTCAGAGGAATCCCAGAAGACTGAGAAGCACAAGAAATAAAAAGAAATGGAAAAACTGCAGACTGTCATTTCAACCAGCCATCCCCTAGTTTCTCTTTTGGACAATTGAAATCAGTTCTTTGCCTTCATGGAGTTATTATCCTTGATCCTTGCCCGGTTATCCAGCTTAACAAAGCGTTTTAGATTGTCATAAGCTAGTGTTTCAATATTCTGCCTACGCAGTTCACTAAGTGCAGGGCGTTTATCGAGCAGATGCCACAGCCAGTCAGGGTAGTCTGAATCAGGCAGGATTTTTGGATCAGTTCCTTCCTTCAGAATGTTAGCACCTACAACTGTGCTTGACTTGACTTCTTTACTAAGAGTTGATGCCTTGGGTGCATCAGCAGCAGCACCCCCTTTAGATCCTTTCTTTGCTTTACCGGTGGCAAAAGTTCGTTGGCATGCAACCCTAACTGCCTCTTTGGTTGTAAGAATATATCTTATAGATCTGGCATGGTTCATTGCCATGACTTTCTTCTGAAAGACAATTGTATTTCACTTCAGGGTGGAAGATAACTATATAGAAAAATTCAGTATGAATAGTAGTTCTCTTACAATTTGAATTCAACACCTTGTTTGCTTATTAGAGTTCAGATACCTACTTTATAAATAAGATGCAGAAAGTGTACGACACATAATCTAAACTTCTACTTCCTTTATCAAATTTCTCCTAAAGAGTTTAATGAAAATAAGATCATCAATCATCGCGGCTTAAAGAGTGCAGGTCACTAACAGGCTGCAGTTATAAAAAAAAAAAAAAAAAAAAAAAAAAAGGCATTGCACCATTCCTCTCCTTTCCCAACCCCACACCCCCACACCATTAATCTTTTGTGCATTTGAAGTAAATCAACCAAAAATCAGTAGGCATGAATACATCAGCAAAATCTAAATTCTATCCACAAGCGTGACTGCTTAATAATATCATCTTACTGTGTGTTTGATTCAGAAAGGAATAATTGCTTATCTTTCCTAACTACTAAGACAATGAACACTTATTTCTCAAACAAACATGTTTTTCATTAATATTTAAATAAAATGTAATTTAGGTCCCTCAATTTCAGGTCAAAGTTGGTCTTAATCATCATACTTTAAACACGGTGATTTAGATTTTAGTATTTTTCATAGTTGGAGAATTTAGTCCATCGCTCTAGCGGATGAAGTTTCATAAAATTTCATCTGAACATATTTAAATAAAAAACAATTTATTTCTTTATTTATTTAATAAAATAAATAATTGAATAACTTTTATTTATTTAAAAAAAATTAAATAACTTCTCTTTCTTAAAATAACAGTTTCATATATAGTTACCATATCTCCATTTATGGTTAATCCCGTCGGGCCTAAGACATGACTATGGATATTGAAAGAAGAAAGTAAAAGAAACAATATACCCAGACTTGAACAAGTATACCAAATTGGTTTCTATTATAATAATTTTGTTTACAGGTTATTTTTTACATGACATAATTTTATTTAAGTCATAATACTATTAAAAGGAAGAAATAGTTCCTCCTAAGAGTATTTGTTTTTGGATTACTTATTACAGTTAATATGTGTATCAAAACTTAATTTTTATACAAGGTAAAAGATAAACAAGATACTGAGGGGGTCAAAAAATCAAATGTTAACAAGGCAAGTACCACTTCTAGCCCCCTCATAACTTCCTCAATAGATAATTAAATAATGTGGCTTTGAAAGGTTCAGGTAACTCCCTTCTCCATTATTAATTATGTGTCGCCAATTCTTTCTCATGTAACAACTTCTTCTAGTTACCAGAAGATAACAGAAGCAACCTACAATTAGGCATCTGCCAATGAATACACACCTAGCGGTACACCAGCTTTTGTCCTGGTGTAATTTTGCATTCAGTTGAGTTTAAAACAATAAATCATGTGAAGCCACCTAATATCAAATGCACCAACCTTATTAACATTGTGATTATGACAGCTAAACAACAAATTAAGAGTATTAAATACAGTTCAGTTAAATACAGTTCAGTTACTCAAATCTGAAATCACTAGTGACCAAGGTTATCAAACTCAAAAATCTACTTAAACTCGTGAGGGGTTTGTAAACTCAACTCGTAAGAGTCTACTTTATTAAAAAATTTCAACAAAAAAAACAAATATTCATGATAGCAATTCACAATATTAAAATAAGTTCAAACAATAAGATAATAACAAAAAAATCTCCTTCAACTAGTCCTCTAATGAAATCATCTCCACCATCTTCTTCATCACCGTCAAGTTCTTCTCTAGATGATTCATTGTCATTGTCTTCAAAAAACTATATTATCAAGATCTAGAGTTGAATCATTCAAACTTCCTCCAGCTAAGTCAACCTTTTCACCATCACCTTCAACTTGAGTTTGCTCAACCTCAACATTATCCATTCATCATCAGACTCAGTATCATTAAATGGGAGATCAACAATTTTTCTCATTTGCTTATTTTTCAACTTCAAGTTATACATCACATAAACCAAGTCATCTGGTGCAAACGATTTCTTCTTTTTGTATGAACCTTTAAATAAATATGAAATTTTAGTAAAATATAAATCAAATAAAGAAAATTAAAAACCTTAAATAACTTAATGAACTTGGATTACCATTTCAAATGAGCTCCAATTACGCTCACACCCTGAAGAGCTACATGTCAAACTCAGAACTCAAATAGCAAACTTCTTTAACTCTGGAGTTTTATCCCCAAACATCTCCCACCATTCTCCAGGGAGCATAGCTTTCCTACATTCCTTTGCATTTTCCGTAGAAAAAAGTCTTCTAGCAAAGTGAAAGTCAACAAAATGCAAATTGATTTTTTTTCTTTCTACAACATCACTAACTAATCTTTGCTTGCATATATGCAACTCCTCTTTCACTTTAGGATCATCATTTCTAAAATTTGGTTCATAGTGCAACTAGGGGGTTTAAGTTATCAAACTCGCGAGTTGACTCATAAACACTCGGACGAGTTTATGTTTCTCCCCAACTGACCGAGTTGACTCACGAGTAAACTCGTTTTTTATGTAAACTCGCGAGTTTGATAACCTAAACCACAAGTTGCACTATGAACCAAATGTTAGAAATGATGATCCAGAAGTGAAAGAGGGGTGGGTTGCATATATGCATGCAAAGATTAGTTAGTGATGTTGCAAAAAGGAAAAAAATCAATTTGCAACTTGTTGACTTTTACTTTGCTAGAGGACTTTTTTCTATGGAAGATGCAAAGGAATGTAGGAATATTATGCTCCCTGGAGAATGGTGGGAGATGTTTGGGGATAAAACTCCAGAATTAAAGAAGTTTGCTATTTGAGTTATGAGTTTGACACGTAGCTCTTCAGGGTGTGAGCGTATTTGGAGCTCATTTGAAATGGTAATCCACGTTCATTAAGTTATTTAAGGTTTTTAATTTTCTTTATTTGATTTATATTTTACTAAAATTTCATATTTATTTATAGGTTCATACAAAGATGAATAACTTGGTTTATGTGATGTATAACTTGAAGTTGAAAAATAAGCAAATTAGAAAAACAGTTGATCTCCTATTTGATGACATTGTGTTTGATGATGAATGGATAACTAAAGGAGATAATGTTGAGGTTGAGCAAACTCAAGTTGAACGTGATGGTGAAAATGTTGACTTAGCTCGAACAAGTTTGAATGATCCAACTCTAGATGGACATGCACCAAATCTTGATAATATAGTTTTTGATGACAATGATAATTAATCATCTAGAGAAGAACTTGATGGTGATGAAGAAGATGGTGGAGATGATTTCATTAGAGGATTAGAGAATTAGATGAAGGAGATTAAACTTGATCACATTTTTGTTTTTATGTTATTTAGTTATTATCTTATTGTTGGTACATTGTTTGAACATATTTACTTTAAAATTGTGGAATTGCTATCATGAATATTTGTCCTTTTTATTGAAACTTTTTAATGAAATAGACTCTTACAATTCTACGAGTCGAGTTTACATACCCCTCACAAGGCTAAGTAGACTCTCAAATTTGATAACCTTATAAATCCCAATGCCACACTGTTACACCTATAAATCTGCAGACTGCATAATTTATTTTACAAGTGTTTCAGGCCAAAGGTTTCTAGCCATTAATATATATTTCTTGAGACTTTGGCTCTACAGAAGAAAAATTAGATTGTAGAATATGATTGACACACTTTGGTTCAATTTAAGGCCAATTAATAATGAAATAGTCAAACAACTAATTGATTTAAAAAATATACTCATCAAAATCTTATATGTTCAAAACAACTTAGAGCTAGGCCAGTAACCCCAAATGTTAATGACTTATACCACACCATCTGGACTGGTTGTATCTGTCACTAGTATCTATAAAACATTATTTTACTCTAAATAGATAGTAACTGCTAGAATATATAAGCTACACTTCAGGAGAAATTTCTTGTGTTCGTAAAAAGATATGATTTCTGTATAATTAACAAGAAAAGGCCCAAGTGCCAGAGTTTTTCCCTAAACCAACCGTATTTCTCTTTCATCCTTAAAGTTTTTCATAGTGTAGGTTAATTTTACAGTGTTAAACAGTGTCAACGTAGGGGCCACTTCAGTTAGTTTCTTTTTCAATATAAAAAATAAAAAATTATCCCAAATTTTTCAAATCAGTAGCATACGAGTAGAGGATTAGGTGCATATTACTGGAGTTTAGGACTGAATCAGTATTAATTATAGTGAATGAGACTAGAACTGAGAAAGAATTAGGATGCTTAGAGGCAAAATTTGAGGATTCCAAAATGCATATAGAAAATTGTGTGATAGAAAATGTTGATTTAATAATAGAAAGGGAGGATATAACAGGTTATTCAGTAATTTTTATATTGGGATATTGGAGGGGCCTCTTGTACAGAATGAAAAATACATCTATGAGGATTTGGAGCATATGATCATGACTAGAGTATTAGGTAAGATAATTCTCACTTCTTTCTGTATTCTCATTTGGTAAGAGTTTTAATCATGCACAGCGAGCGTCAACATTCAAGTCATTCAACAAGTACACTTATATCATAAACCCAACAAAAAATGAGATTCAGAAATGTAAAAAGTTTGTGGTTGGTTTGTTTCATTACCTGTTAATCAGTGGAGATCTTGCGTTACCCGTTTGAGTCAACTTGTCACCAAAGCTAAATGGCCCGTTCAAGTACACTGAAAACTTAAACATACATCTTTGAGAGTAGGTAGAATTGAATTTAGTCAACAAATATCCACATTATCAAGAAACTTGACCACTTTACATCTTTCACGCTAAGGTTTACAGCCGAAAGGGAGAGAGAATAAAAACACTACAGCGGCAACCATGTACACTAACCCTAATATTTTTCCTTCCTCTCAAACATCCTTTTTTGGTTCTTAAATAAATAAATAAATCTTAAATCATACGAACTAACAAAACCTGATGGAGAGTGGTGGTATATGAAAGGAAATAGATGATATTTTCAGGAGAACAACTCCTTTACAGCATCAATATATAACTCCAGCTTAGAAAAAGAAACCAAGAAAAACAAGCAATGCAAAAAGGAAGATAACAAATAGAGATGCCTAACCATTTCCTCACCCAATTTCCATTCTCCCCTTTGCTACTCACTCCCCTACCCTATAAACACGGCCTCCATTGGCAATGATTCCAGGTGTTTGTTGAGATATACATTTGCAAACATTCTAAGCAGAAGAAGTTTAGATCGGAAAACCTGATATGGCGCGGCGGCGGTGGCGACAAAGAGCACGACAGCGGACGGCGTCAGCCACGGTGGCTAGAGTGTTGGGAAGGGTTTTGCTTTGGCACTTTCCCTTTCGCAATAGCACGAATAATTTTCTTTTAAGAATAAACATATAAATAAATAACACGCTCACTCCATTAATTTAATCTTAATTTCAAACAATACACCATCTGTTTTTATTTCTTACATCAAATATAATGTCTAATTTATATATATATATATATATATATATATATATATATATATATATATATATATATATTTATATATAT
>Ga0209489_104724_pt1 | contig 24735 bp, 11 predicted proteins | sample SiratrowhiteBW_FD_187527 | JGI IMG/M metagenome (GOLD analysis project Ga0209489, IMG submission 187527) | Root nodule microbial communities of legume samples collected from California, USA - Siratro white BW (SPAdes) (version 2) | ecosystem: Host-associated > Plants > Roots > Nodule | place...
AAATATAAATATATATATATATATATATATATATATGAAAATTTATTATCAGTGTTATTATTTACAATTTTGTGAGTTCTTTAAAATTTTATTTATAATTTTAATTTTAACTACCTTGATTATAGTACATCAAACATATTTTTCTTAAAATTTAATCATCATATTATTATTCATGTATGATATGAATTTTAGTGGATTTAAGAAATTCTAAGCTTTCGTTTACATGTCCACGTTAAGTTGCTTGTGATATAGATGTTTTCTAAAGAGAAACGTTGGGAAAATATAATGTTAGTTATTATAAGAATATAATTTAACCCACTACTAATCGTTTTACTATTAGAAAGTATGGTATAATACTAAACATCAATTATTAAAATAGGCATAATAAATATGTTTCTTGGTTCTTTTTAGAATGGAAGAACTAATAGAACACTATTAAGATAAAGTTCCAAGAAAAGCTTGAGTCTGGTTTATATAAAGGTCATATTCAACTGTCTCATGGGCTTAGAAAGGGACAAAGACTCAAAGAAATTTTTAATTTCTCTAAATAATCAGTTTTCTGTTGTGCAAGTTGATCAATATTTGTCTATAAAAAAATGTTTAACCATGGTTATAGAAAGTACACATACTTTTTCTAAGAAGTACTGCAGTATTAGAACCCGAGTCCCCTTTTTTACAATATCTTTTTAATGTTATACCCTCTTCTTTCACTTTTAGAGTTCTAAGAACAAAAGGTTTAAAAATCAAGTTGATCTTTTTAAGAATCAAAATACACTTTACCAAAGATTTAAGACAGAATAATACTTTAAATAATTTTTATTTCCTAATAATTGTAGTCTTGATACCCTTAATAAAAGGCATATAGATGATCCTATGAATATATTGTAATAGTTTATAGGACGCAAGAGAAAGAAATACCACTCGATGCATAAAAGTTGAGTGAAGGAAGCTTATGTTTCTGTAGGCTCATTCGTTTTCATAATGCACCAATCACATTGTTTTGTTGTGGCAGTGCAGTCCTTTTCATACAGAGACATTAGATATGGGTGTAATCTATAGTTCGAGAATCCTTGCCTTTTGATTCAAACACTAGTCATTTATGTTATATTTGATATTTTTATTAAATATGAAATAATTTAACCTTTATGTTTATCAATTATCTAATAATCTTTATTAATATTATTAATGATATTTGTTATTATGACTTCTATTTTTATCAATGAAAAGAATACTTATTAATTTATATAATTAGTATAACTAATTTTAATTATGTGTTTAATTTTTAACTACTATTTGTATGTATATGTATTATATAAACAAAATAAATATTTTTTAGCTAAATTATTTTAGTAAGTTACTTTTTTTTTTTACATACATCTAGATTCCTCTATTTTTTAATGAAACATGTTTATAAGGGGAATCTCCTATTTTGTGTATGAAAATTATTTTTCTATTTTTTTATTTATAATAATTAATTTAATTTTACTTATAATAATTGTAGTTTGTAATGGGAGAAGAGAGGAGTTAGTTTTGGGAAGTTATAATACACAACACTCATGGTCCATATTGGCAAGCGAGTGTTTTTTTTTTATTTCAAATTTTAAAATGTAATAATTTTATTTAAAAGTATGTAAACTTAAAATTAGTATTAAATTTTAATTTATTAAAAAAATAGCATACTAATTTTGCTGCATCTGGTATTTAATAATTTTAATATAAAAATGATACTAAAAATATAAATGAATTGTGAAATTCTAAAACTGAACACTACGGTTTTCCTCCCACCACCTCACACACTAGTCTTCGTTTCTCAGACTAGCTTTTTTTTTTTTTTTTTTTTTTTTTTGTCTGATAAGAATAGAACCCTAGAATTCGTGTCGTTCTGGAATACAGTTTCCGTTGCACCGTTTTTCCGAGTTCAGGTATGTATGTATACGATGCTCTTAATTTATCATTCACTTCCGTCAAATGCACAAAAACTAGAAGAGATTAATTTGCCTTTGGTTTCAGATGTGCCATATGGTTTTGTCGCACGCTTAGTCAGAATCAAGAATAACTGAAGTGAGTGAGGGAACCGTTTAATACTCCGCACCATTGGTTAATGCGCATAAATAATCTATGGAAAAAGTGTTCGTGCTACGTAAGCCTTTATCATCAATACTTGTTCTGTTTCCCATTGTTGCCATTTCTTAATTTTGTTTCTATCTGCGTCAAATATGATTATTCACTCTCTGCGCTTTCCACTAGTCTTTTCCCCGCTTTGGTGCTCTGTTTTTCCGTTCTAACTGACTTGATTTTGTTCTTCCACAAAATTTTTCCTCGAAACATACTGTCCTTAGCTATTTTAAATGTTTTTGTTATTAAATTATTTCTTCAATGATGACGGTATAGTATTTGTAAGAGAGATAGAAAAAGAGAGGAAGAAAGGTAAAGAAAGATAGATGCAGAAGATATAAACTGTATTATTATTGAGTTCTAAAAACAAGGGGATACACAGACATGTATAGGAAAAGAAGAGAGCATGAGATGCATGTGCATGCATGTGATATACATCACGTAACAGTTTTTAAAAATCAGGTTACTCGATATGCAATTCTTCGTTAGAGGCTTCGTGTTACATGACATGAAAGTTAGCAATCAAGTGATGCATCTGAGCATCTATTTTTAGGAAATTGCTTTGAGAGTTCTGAACTGAACAATAGATGCAGTTTGAAGCCTCAAATATTGATACCACCAGACCATATGATTATGATGGTTATGATGATGGTATATGGTTCAGATGATTCTACCACTGAATCTCATATATACTATTGTTTAGACCAATGAAACCGTTCCTAGGCCTTTATGTGGACCCTGTGACACAGTTAAAAAGCTTTTGAGAGCTTCTTCTCTACAGAAAAGTTTTATATTTCCAAAAAGAATTCTCTATAGATATTTTTAGCTTGTATCCCATCAGACCTTAATGGCTCGAGCTTTATGAGATGGTTCAACTTTGAAATGGTGTTATAGCCTCTATGATCCAAATGGCTAATTTTTTTAGGTGTTGGTTATTAATTTCACTAGCACTCAGGAATTGTTTGCTCTCGCAACTGTAGGACGTTATTAAATTAACTAGAAAGTGAGGCTGGGATAGAATTGGCATTATGAATGACTAGAAGTTTGATGCGCAAAATGCAAAGTATGGCCTATAAAGAGCCAACAAACATATGTCTAGTCATTTTCGAAAAGGAAACATAGTGTTGCCACTTTTCTTGTTCTCTTATAGATTTAATGGATTATGTGTTTTGTACAAAAAGGAATTTGGAATATCTGCCCGTCTGTTCGCTCAGGTAACAGGAAAAAGGTGGTGTATCATATCAGATCTATTCATTACCGATGCCTGAGGTGTCAACAACACTGTTTGTTCGACAGGGATATGATACTTGACCATGTTCAATGCGTCAGACATCTTCTTTGAGGATCTCTCATAGTGCCTTTTAACCTCCTTACAGATTTTCTGTCACCCATATGTTGTTCCCCTGTCATTTTTCTTTGCCTTCGTTTCCATGACTATGAAGATAAGAAGTTGAGGTTTAGTACTCATAAGCAGTGATTATTTATTTTAACAGGCAGACAGGGTGGCGGGGAAAGATTTCATGAAAAATGAAAAGTGACTTCATTGAATTTCACAATCAGTATATAATAGGAAAATGAAGGGATGTTGACACGTTGTGGTAAAAAAAATGAAGAATAGTGCTGGATGGTTTATTCGTTAATCCTGTAGGCTTTCCAAAAGGAATCGAACATGAAGTACAACTGTTCCCCTTTAGGAACCACAATACGAACCAGGATAAAGGACAAGTGGAATATGAGAAATACGATCAAAGTCACTCTTCAATAGCTTTAGTTCAAAATAAAGTCATTCATGGGCCACCACTAATAACTCAAGCCTTTAACAAGATATTCCGTCATTTTGTCACTGGCGACGGGTAAGTTAGGTTTGCTATATCAGATCATAGTCGGTGGATTACCAAGGACAAGGCACATATTGTAGAAAATCATCGTTTAACATTCAAACAATTACTTGACAACTTTGTAATTCCAACCAAATTTTCCTTTACAAGTATATAAGTTTTTAAATTTAAAATTAAACAATTAGTCACTTTTAATTATGTGTGAGAACGGGTTAATGTCAAAACAACTGTTTTCCTTAAATTTTGCAATATATGGCTACACTTAGGTCCATTCTAAAATATACAAATTTCTTTGGGTGGAAGTTATCGTATAACAAAAATTGTCATATATAGTACAAGAAGGTCAATGTGAGAAAAAATAAATTCGGTATTTAAATGCCCCAAGCTCATTAATTCTAAAAGGTGATTAAAACCTCTACTTACTGTCCAATTTATCATTAACAATGATTAAAAGGTAACACACATATGTACTATCATGTGTCACAAAAACTGGTTGAACCATTTCTGGTTAGAGTGATTGCCAACTTTTCTTCCCAGGCATGAATTAGGAATGGATTTTAGTCGCATTCATGGTAGCTCATTTTTAAGAATCTCTTGATCTGGGATATGTAAGTTCCAATAAGATTTGAATTCATAATTCGGTTAGATTATCGGATAATTTCTTTCAACTTGCTGTCATGTAACACCCCACAAAATTAAAACTTCTACTATGCAGCTAAAGTATTATCATCATGTATATCTCACAGTATTCCATATTTAACATACATCAAAATTACATAATAAACCTAAACTGAAATTTCAAAAAATATTTACAATATCATATACAAGTTTTTTTTTTTTCAAAATAATACACTATTCCTAACAGCATCCTTCAACCTAGATGATCTCCTAAAGATCCATCTGCAACACTATCTGCTCCCGTGTCAAGACACGATCATCACAGATAGAAAATCAAACACAATACAACCAAAGAAAAGGGTAAGCTAACCAAATTTTAACAAATCAAAAACATTTAATTTCATGTATCATCACAATAAAAGAATCTAACACACTACAAACATGACTCTACTTCCGAAAGACTCATGCATTGAATAGACCCCGAGATATGCACCTGTCATACATCTCCAAACTGTGAATCCACACAGCCCCCACAAAAATGAATCATCAATCATGTATGATAGGGTTAGTCCCCTTGAGACTTTTCTGACCAGCTATATTTCAAGCTGCAGTCACCCAGTTCAGACCTCCTTCAACTCTCACCACCTAGTAATGATCATCTATTTGATTCTTATTACTAGTAGAATCAGGATATAATCGTTATTGATCAGATCCTTAGACAATGCACTTCCTAATTAACCAAGACACGGGTGTTTTCTTTCTTGAAAACACTATGCCTAGGCTTTGACAAACTTTATCAACACTCTTAACAATATCACATTACAATATAGATCTCTATTCATGCATTCATTCACTTATAAATCTCAATCTCAACATTTAAAGAAATCACCAAACTATCAATATAATTAAACTTAAATTATCAATTAATTGGTTTTACTAAATACATACATTGCATTCCAAAAGAGCTAAACATTCAGAAACAAAAAGTCCAGAGAGCAAGGTCTATTTTTGCCTGAGCGAAAATACTCTCGCCTGGGCGAAAATACCTCCTCGTTTGGGCGAAAGATTTCTCGCCTAGGCGAAAACACTCTAAAGAGCACACTTGCTCCAGGGGCTTCCTCGCTTGGGCGAGTGTACCCTCGCTTGAGCGAACTACTTTCTCGCCTGGGCGAGTAATTTTCCGCCTGGGCGAAAACAGTCCAGAGAGCATACTTGCTACTCGAAACTATTCTCGCCTAGGCGAGATGATGTCACCTGGGCGAATTATGCAGAAAAATCAACAGAATTCACTATATCAGAGTTACCATGCATGCCTCAGATGACTAAATTGGGTGAAAATCAAGTCACATACACAATGAATGATCTACCTTAGCACAAATTATCTATTCAACAGATCAACATATCATCAATTTTCACACAACTATCTCATACATGCAACATTCAATTCAACATTTCAGACCTGCAGGAAACTTTACCAGATACAAATTGTACAATTACTACAATCATTAACTTCTCTATTCAAGACGTAAATTTGTAAATCAAACAAGCACTAAGGTTAGCTTCCCTTACCTTAATCGCAGTGAAAGTTCTCTCTAATACTCTCAAAAGCTTAAGATCCCGAAGAACTCGAATCTGCACCAAATGACCTCTGATCAACGATCAGACTAACACACTAGGAAACTGAGCTCACAGAGGCACCGTCTGATGGCTCAGATGCCACATGCGAGCTTAGTAAGCAGAGAAAAAACAAAAACCTAAATCTGCTTTAAGAAAAAGGGACAGAAAATGAACTTACTCTAATGGAGGTTTTGATCGGATAGACTTGCTCTATTCTCCGCCACGAGCCCAACGGTGGACTCCGCTTGAGAAACTGATGAGGTATGGAAACAGAGACTTAGAGAGAAGTAAGAAGAAAAGAGGTTAGGGGTTTTAGAGAGATGATGGCTTGAGTTGAAATGAGACTTGACTACTTACTTTTTCTATAAATACGCATTTTTAATTTAATAATATAATAATCAAGTACTTATTTCATTTCTACCATTTCACTCAAATCACAGATTTTCTAGTTTAGTGCATCTCATATATATATCTTCCTGTTTAAGATCCTCTTTTTGGTGATTTGATTGATCGATCGCCTTGCTGCATCAATGGAACAGTAGACTTTGTGTTTGCGTGATTAGCCAGCCAATTGGACTCTGTTTATTTACGGATTTGTACTGCCGATCATACTTTTAAATCTGATTTGCATAATTACTGCATATCCACAAGCATGCTAAAGGGATTGTTTATGTAAAGGTATTGTCATTCAATAGTTGGTTTGTCAACATAACTGCCTATTTTTCTCGATCATGACTACGAATTCTACTAAAAATGAATATTATTTAGCTGGATTAGGTGAAAGCTATTTTGTGTACAGGGAAGTAGTTTCATGCTCCATTTCCATGTAGTTTTACACCTGTTCTCCAGCGTCCTGTGAGAATAAAATAGCCTTGACATGCACTCAAAGCTTGTTGAACAATTCAGTCGTGTTTAAACTCTAAAAAAAACAAAAGTTTTTTTTTTCAATTATACTATATATGCCTCTCGGCATGAAATTACTTCGATAACTTTTTTTTTGGGAAATGGATTAATTATTAATCAAGATTCATTCATGTACTTTGTAGTTTTAATTTTTTTTTTTTTCATGTAAACTTTCAGTTATCTGGAGTTATATCTGTTCCAAATCACATGCAACCAAACCAGAAAGTCACAAACATTTTATCTAGAAAAACTTAGTGTTTTTCGTTATCTGTCCATTTTCATTTCCTGTATAATTATCATCACTTAAGTTTCTTGACTCGTTTTTGTAGGAAAAAAATTTCTTTCTGTTTTGAACACAAGTTATACTAATAGTGCCATGGTGATCTATTTGCATCTCTGCATTTTTTTTCCGAATATGTTTTTGCTTTTCACACAATTGACTTATAGTTGGTAAACGAATTTTCGTTTTTTATTTTCCCAATACCTTGGCGAATGACTTTTAGAAATGATGTTGCACGGTGGATATCGATTTAGAGTGCAATCTATGGATGCATATTAAGTTTGTGTATTTTCATTGTTCCAGTAAATAAAATAAGGAGTCTTCTAAGGAGAAAAAAAAAACATGTAGACTGCTCATATTTCTTGAACAGATTTTTATAACATTTAACGTCAGCTGAACTGCCATGAAACAGGTATATAACTGGATTCAAATATATCATAATTTTGTAATAGTAAGCTGAACTTTCGAAGCATTTTGTTCATGCATTGTTTAAATTTATTGTCTATTATATATTCTTTAATATATGATCCATTTTAGAAATTAATAGATATATAATAAGATTTAGAAGAAAACTAGTAATATCACCACTAAATATGGATTTCAGTTACTATATAATCACTACAATCATCAGGGTGAATACCGCATTCATAAATGAAGAAATAGAAAGAAAAAGGAAACTGAAAAAAGCAAAATGTTGGGGATCAAGAAAAGAAATAAATGAAGATGAGAAAGTAATTATAAGAAAGGAAGAGGAAAGAAAAATAAGATGAAGGGGTACAAAGAAATTGTGTTTTTATTTAAATTTAATAAAATAGATGTGATTTGCTGAAATTTAAAGAAGAAGAAAAAATAAAAAAGATGAAAAAAAAAAGAAAAAGAGACGTTAAAATGAAAGAAAAAAGAAAATAAAGAATATAAGAGAAAAAAAAAGGAAAAAAGATGAAAATTGGATAGACAAAAGAGAAGAAGAGACGGATAAGATGAAGGAAAAAAAGATAAATTATTTTAGAAAAGAAAAGAAGATTAATTTGAACATTGCATATTAATTTTAATTTCATTTCAATTTTATATTTGTGTACAGTGACAGAGACTAGGAAGAGGTAACATGTGACCTGATATTAGACAAAAAAAATTAACTATTTTAGTTAAATCTATCTATTTAAATAAATAACGTGAATAATATATCTCATTTTCAGAATCTGATTTTAAATTTTAAGAAGGATAAAGAAGATGTCATTAGCTTTTAAGAACCGTCAGTTAAAAGATATTCCCAATGTTTAATTAAAAACAATCACGCATAATTGATCCCTGGTATTTGCGCGAGGGACAAAATTAGTGATGGCATTAAAAAATCGATGACGTCAGTTTCGTGGAATATCTAGCTGAAAGTGATAAGTCAGTTATAGAATTTGGATTTTCTGGAATAATTCTACACTGAGGATAAGAAATCTAGATTACACACACAATGCTCACATTATTTTTGGTCTATATGAGAACAGACCAACAATTACAGTATCTTTGATTATTCATAACTGTAACTTGATAAAATGCCAGTTCAGTTATACTTGTACTCTCCATAGGCAATGACTTTAACTAAAAGCTGTATGAAATAATAAGTGACTTAACGCTCGCAAAAAATACTATCTCGGATCATAAATAGGGCAAACTAAAAACAAATGAAAGCGATCATAACTACCCACGAGATTCACTATTATAGGAAACGATGAGGAACTAGGTAATGAAACGTGGGATGGTCCCAAATAGTTCATCTCTGTCTGACCCACACACTTCTTGATCTTCCACAACCTTCAAAACACTTCACATTTCTCGAGGCTGAAGGCTCAGTATATCACCAATTTTTCTTTTATAGGCTTTTTGGATAAATCCACCTGAGTTTGGGGCCTATGTACCCTTCAAGATCGAGAACATCACGATCATTTGAGAACAGATGAAATTATTTGACTCACTATTCTCAGATGAATAAATCCTATCACCCCTAATCGAAGTAAACGCTTATCGCAGATGAACTGCCATCTATCTTTTAAATGATTAAGCATAATTAAGTAACTGTATTATATTTAGAAACATCTTGAAACTGCAATCAAGACATGTTTGGATCTGCTGCAGGATTCCGTACAATTAAGTACCGATAAAAACTAGTATAAATAAAAAGATATTTTCAGATAAAAACACTTTTAAAATGATTTTTTTTTAACTAAGTATATATAAATGTTAACATTAAACTAAGATGACAAAAGAGTGTTTACAGGTACTTCACACGACCAGCTAACCCAAGAACTATACCGAAATTGAGACAGATACAATAAAGACTTACTATCATATCTGACCTAATGGTCCTACAGTGTGTTTCAAACTTCTAAGAAACAAAAAGTGTTTATAATCTATAACTATGGTGTAACCATTCTTAGCACTGCTTTTCCCTGCCCGTAAATGTTAGTGGTACCTATGCATTAATCTTGCATTTTCTTTTCATGAGTATGGTTTTGATTCTTCCACTAACTATTTTTTGTTAAAGCTGGGAATAATGCTAAGGACTGAATTTGGTGTAAGAAATAATTAGTGATTGGAATGCAAAGTTATATATTATGATGGTAGATACTTTGAAAGCATTTGGTGGTGCAACTTGGTAAGTGGAGTTTTTTTGGTGGCGGTACTCTGGTGAGGGTTGATGTGGCGGTGGAGGAGGTATCAAGGGTGAGAGCAACTGGGAAGATAAGTGAGGGGAATCTGCATTTAGTGGTCCTTGTTCTTGTATAATATTGTCCAAACATGGAATAATAATACTCTCATCACTTTAAGTCCACTTCCATAAAAGTAATGCTTACAAATTCGCCTACCTTCACTGCAACGTTGTTTGGGGGTCTGGTAGGGTCTGGCTTTAGGGGAAATCAAATTCCCAACTCATTCTATCAAAAGGGTTACGTTACTTGTACTTATCATGATCACAACTTAATCCAATCCAATCAATTCTGGCTTCGATTAATCTGGTCATTATTATTATTTTTTTTCGTTTAGTGATAGCATCATGTGTAAAATTCATTATCATCAATCACTGCAACCGTAACAACTTGCAATATAAGGACGTTGAGGTTTCGTACTCCATCTATCAACCTATAATCCTCCTCCGCCACTGCTCACAGCTCTTGCAACACTCAACAAAATTGCACATCTTGTGACTTGGATGTGAGTGAAGTTTAAGTTGGCTAAAGAATATAAAATAAACTTTAATAAATTATATTACTAGACTGTTGATTAAAATGTTTCCAACCATATAAGTCGAGGTGTTTCAACGATGGTTCAGTTATAGATCGAGATAACTAAGTATAAGCTTAACACTATTCAATCTTATAAAATGTTATTATTTTTTTTTCGAACGGAGTCACATCATATATTTAACAGCACATGAAAAATCATTAAATGTCAAATTAATTATAATTTTTATTATTATAAATAACGGAGAAAGATAAAAAAAGGTACATTTTTTATCCTATCAGGGAAAATTCTGAAATTCAAAAATTGACTTTAGTAGTATAATACTTTTGTAGATACATATCAAACTATGTTGAAGACTCAAGTCCAAACACCTAAAAACGACTAACATCCACTAAGCGAAAATCAAATAATAGATCTTTCGAAACTCGTGTAAAAACCATCACCAAACGAAAATTAAAAAACAATTATGTAGAACTTTAGAATTTTTTGTGCACCACAAAAAAGAGTGATGTTTAGATATTCTAGAACGATTACACTTGACGAAAATCCCATTTTGTCATCCATTTTAATTAGCAAAAGGTTTGATCCACCTCCACAATCAACTATAAATAAAGATAGCACAAATTTTTAATCATTAAAAATGATAAAGGAGAGGGTTTATTAAGTAACATATGATACTCACAAAAGAATGTAATTTTAATATATTTCAGAAATAGAAAATAGCGTATTCTTAATATTTGTATAGTGAGATTCTCCCTTAAGATGTGCGGGTCATAGGAGAAGAGACGAAAGCACAGAAGTCAGAAGAAGGCCCATCTTTCAAAACCGTACTTTCTCCTTTGGATTTTAGCGTGGTAGCTTTCAAGCATAAATTGATAGGCTGCATTCTCTCAGCCACTTTTAGTGGCAGTTACTATTTGTTTGCAAGTCATCGTCAAAACCAGAGATTGTTACAGCGCCCCATTACTCAAGTAACAATATTTTTCTTGCAAAAATTTGTGTACGCTATTTAAAGTACAAAACATAAACGTGTAATTTGTACCTGACTTTTATATATATATATATACGTAATGTGTGTATATTTTACGGGAGATGTATTTACATTTTTATTACATTAAAATATATATAATTTTATTATTTTAGAGTAAAGAAAAATTATTTAATTATTTATTTTATTAAATAAATTATTTTTTATTTATTAGAGGGTAACATTGTCTAATTAAAAGTGATATTAAAACAGTTTTCAAATAATATATTTTCTTTATATAATGATAAATAATAATAAAGGAGCATAAAGATGAATAAATAGATATATCAAAATAAATTTTATTATCTGTTAAAAATTTAATTAAAAAATTGATCTATTTAATAAATTTAATCTAATTAATCTATTTTGGTTGATATATTAAACTCATTTTATTTAAATATATGGTTCAAATAATATTTCACATGAAAAAGTATTAATGTCTTTTGGTCATTAGTTCTCTTCCAAAATTTACGTTTATTCTTTTTCTCTATTTTCTTGTTTTTTTTTCTATATTTGCATCTTTTGCATTGTATTTTTATTGTATGAATAAAAAAAAATAAAACACAACATCAAGGGTTAGATGCATATTGAGAGGGTACAGGGACGGTTACCCCCACAAAATTTTCTTTTATTATTTAAAACACGTTAAGTATTTTTTTTTTCCGTAAAAAGATAAGTATATGTATTCCACAAAATCATAATAATTATTTTGTAAAAAATATTGTAATTGTATTTTTCCCTGCTAAAAGAAATAAAAAATTTCATATAACCACAGATTTTAAAAAAAATTGTATTGTTTTAGAATTTTAAAAAAATTCAATCTAAAAAAGTAAAAATTTAAATTTCTCCGTATCATTTTCTCTTACAATGAAACCTCTTTTATATCATCGTACTCTTTCTTAGGTTTGGGCTCAAACCAATTCATGACAGACTCAAATTCAAATAAGAATATTTTCAGTTTTATTGATAACATCTGTCGACTCTACAAAAATTCGACTATGATTGAAGCAATGTCGATTCAACATTATTGTTTTCAATAATGTGCATATAGTTTGTTTTTTTTCAAGATCAAGTAACTTGTGGTTAATTTTAAACTGTCTCAAATATATATATATTTTTTTAATATGAACCAATGATATTTTTCGAAGAACTTTAGTCAAAACTTTCTTCATCAATATTAATAAAGTTTTTCAACTAAATGTGATTTTTTATTGACATTAATTGAAATTGTTTTTTATTAATATCAATTAAAGTTTTTTTTGTTATGGAGGTTAAATTTGTTACTTGATCAATATCAATCAAAATTTCTTGATCAATGTTGATATGACTAATTAGACAAGTTTTCTTATAAACGTTAGGAAAATTATTTTCAACCAATATAAATAAAATTTTTCACATAATATATTAATTATATATTTTTTCGATTTTACGGTTATCATGATTTTTTTAATTAATGTCATAACATTATTCTATTTTAGATGTTATCGATAAAAAAAAGTTAACAAATGAAATAATCACTAATAACATTAAAAAAATAATCGTCGTTGGAGTCAATTAATATCAATAAAAAATAACCTTATTCATGTTAGTTTTAAAAAATATTTTTAATGTAATTCACTAAAATATTAATAAACTTTATATGAAAATAACTGCAGCCTATGTTAAATAAAATTATCATTAAGTAATATTTTTTAATTATTAAGTTTTTTAATGTTAAAATATACTTTTTAAATCTGATGATAAACGACTTTATATAAATTTTAATTATTGTATCAGAATTAAATATTTGTAAAATGAGATTTGAATTAAAAATCATTTATTATTTTTTTCAGAGAATATATATATATATTGAGAATTGGTGTACCTAATATTGTATTTTTAATGATTAAGCGACACAGTAAAGTCACGTGTTTAAAAAGAATCTTATTTGTAATTAGTATTTATAGGCGCACAAAGAAAAAATAGACAACCTGCTATTAGAGTAAAAATAGACTATGTGATAGGACAACTCTTTAGTACTCCATTTGATATGATGATAAAAAAAAGAGTAAAAAATAATGACAATTTTTTATTGCGGTTAAAAGAAACAAATAAAAAGGAAAATAGTTTTATTTCTATTAATAAGTTTATCAACTATTTATATTTTTAAAATAAAAATAACAATAAATTTACCACTAACTATAAATGTTCCATAATTAATTAAATATATTATTTTAACCACATAATCATCTTCTTCCCCTATAGGCCTCTTCCCGTATCAACCACATGAAGCTAAATATCATAATCTTCTACGTTTCTTTCTGACAATGATTTTTCATAATTTTCTAATTTTTTTTACATATGTAGAACTGAAAATTAACAAAATGAGGAATTAAATTTACTAAAAATGAAATTTAGCACATAATTACATAACGTGATAGCTGGGGTGGGGCTCACGAGTCACTTCAAAATACATATTCCTTTTCAATGGTGTTTCATATTTGGTGTCACCAACCAACAAATCAATGGAGACTAATAATACCAACAAAACAGGGTAACATAAATAAACACAAACAAATCCACACAAGTAATGCTCACACTTTCCTACCATTTTCCTTCCTTCTACTCCAATTATTATCAGAAATAAAGTTAACAAGTGGGCTATCATGTGAAACACACAAAACAAATAAAACAACTCAATAAAGACATGTAATTTTCAAAACATGTTTTGGACTAATTAATCACAATGATTTACCATAAATAATCCTCCGCAACACTGCAAAACTAGCAAACACTTGATTGATTTTACAACTTGCACATTTGCTACTTTTCAGCCACTTCGATCTTTAAAACAAATTTTTTAAGAAGATTAATGAAGAAAAATTAAAAACCATTTTTTGCAAAATGATATAATGGAGTTGACATATCATATCAGTAAAATAAAAAAAGGCCTAAAATTGTTGCATTATCACTAATTCTTTATTAATTACTATGTTTCCCTTGACTTGACATTGACTCGTTTAATAGTAAATATTAAAAGATGTAGGTAAATTAAATCAATCAATTGACAGTTACAAGGACGTTAAAAACTGTCACCATTTATACTATTCAGAACTTCCTATAATATTTTTCGTTGGTTTCTCGTCACCAGATATATTAGGTAATACTTTGGATTCAAGGGTGGGAGAAGTGTTTGCCCTTATCTTTAATAGGTAATGTTTGACCACTTCTCATAATATTTTTTTTATTTAAATGAGTATTTTACAATTTATAAAATGAATAAATATGTATATAATGATTATTCTTGTAAATGAATACCAGGTCTAAGTAAAAGGGGGTGAAAGACACATGGGAAGAAGTTGGTAGCAGCACTAAGAATTGGGCTTTTGACTTAAAAAATATTTCTGACTTGTATTAATTGCACTGCATTCAATTCAACGGAGTCTGCCGTTGAAACGTCAGCTTTTTTGTCTAAGTCAACACCACACATCGTCATTCATAGCCCACAATGATCAAAATCACTCAATTACCATAATCATTTATTTTCCCATTAGCAAATTATAAAATTTATTATAAATTACATAATATATATTTTTGTATGTAGCAAAATAAAAAAAAATCTACGAGTGAACCATATAACTGGAATCAAACACACTATTACTATTTGACTTCTGTTAGTATTAAATATGCCCATATAATACATCATATATATATATATATATATATATATATATATATATATATATATATATAGCAAAATAATAATTGTCAGATATTTGTAATGAATGCAACGACGTAGTTTCTTCCTTATTTAATATATTATGTGAAGTGAAATGATAATTTGAGAGTAAAATTCCATTCCCACTTGGTAATAGAGAAAGGGAGAGAAATGGTGTGGTTTAGTTGACTTGGTCATGGAAAAGGAAAATGGAAGAACTGTGTTATGGGAGAACTATAATCACGTTGACGGGTCTCTCTTTCTCTTTCTCTCTTCTTCCTCGTAACTCTTTGCACAACCATATCATATTACTATACTACTCATCCGAAAGAGAAGAAATTTGTTGTTTTTTCTTTCATGGGTACTAGTTTTATAATTCATTAACCTTTTCATACCCACGCTTCCTTTCCTTTGCTTTGCTTTCACTGAACAATATCATCTTCTCCTTTTTTCTGGTTTCTGTTTCTGATTAATCTTTCTGGTTAAGTATCAGATTTTGTTGTTTACTTAATTGAGTTCATCACATATAGGTTCAGAAAATGGATTATGATTCCATTCAACCGTTGCTTTTTGTTGACCTTACTTATCTACGATAGAGCTGCTTCATGTTAAATTCAGACGCCTGCTGATTTTTCTGCTTTGAGAACGAAATCAGTGTTTGAATTCTGTAGTAATCTGCTTTCTGGTGCGGTTCAAGGGAGATAATTCTGTTCCAATTCTTGTAAGTTGCTTCTTGCTGTAATTGTTTGTTACAGTGTTTTAGGAATTCCTTTTTAACTTTAGTCTGAATTAAATATAGATTTTTTAACCATATACCAATCTGGGTTTAAAGATTCGAATTGAATATAATTTTTCTCCCAACTCACTATATCTCATTTTGCATCGGGACAATCCATATGAGTCCAAGGAGTCATTTTGTCACCTCTGTATTCAGTATTTTTGGAAAAGCACAAGTTTCTCTGACAGGGGTAATAGAACCAATTTTCACATTCAAATTTATATTTATCTCTTTCTGGTGGCGACATAGAGTCTTTTGATTTCAATATACAAATACAAAATATAAAATCTTCACATTATTTGAAGTTACAAAAAATAATATATGTACACTATAGGTTAGTAAAAGAGCAAAAGAGAAAAAAGGATAAATGAAGAGAAATATAAATATGATAAGTAACGTAATCAAATAAGAAATGAGAGACGCATTTGAAATCAATATTACTAACATTTTAGTTTAGATGCAAATATGGTTTCATTTAATTTTTAGTTCTTAAATGCATAAACGTTTTTTTTTACTGTATTAGTTGTTCTTTCATACAATATGAATAATTTTGTTTCCTTGTCTAATGTGCAGGTCTAGGACACTCTCCTAATGAGAACGGATATTGTTGAAGGGGAGGCCTTACTAAATCCCAGCTCCTTTAAGGTACATAACTATAATTGGATTTCGGTGTTGTGTTTATTGTGAATATTTTCCTTCTACTTTTAATATAGCAATTATATTGATTTTTCTTGAAAAACAGAAAATTCAGCTATGAAGTTAGTGATACTTTTTATTTGTTGATGCTAGAAGAAAACGAAACTGACTTCAATTTTTTCTTCTTTTTGGATATGACATTGCCTTCTTCAACTGCACTGTGATATTAAAACTAACCAATCTATTGATCGGAGTTTATGTTAACAGGTGCATAGCAAAATCTGCATAGAACTTGCAAAATTAGTAGATAGAATCTCAAGAATAGTTCCAGACATAGAGGCGGCACGGCCAGGATTCTCATCGGGAATAGAGTCTCTGTGTTTGCTGAACAACGCAATTGAAAAAGCCAAACTACTTCTGCAGCATTGCTCTGAATGCAGCAAACTCTACCTGGTGTGTAGTCCTGCATCAATAATAGCAAAACAACACACACGCCATTTCATCTTGAACGCGTCCTCAATTTCATACTTCTATCCTAAATGGTCCCTTCAAGTAAACAATTATATAAGTAATTTTTCAAGTATTAGACATCATATTTGATAGTAAACTACATTGTAAATTAATGGATATTCAATACTTAAAAGGTTACTAATATAGTTTTACTAATTTAGAAGATACTTAGGAGAGATAGTAATACGAAGAGGATGTAATTGGTGGTTTATTCATTTCTTTTTTGTGAAGCTTATAAGAAAAACCCGAGCACCTAAAACTACATACGATTTTATCACTTATCAGTGGATTATACTTGCATATTGCATGATAGTGATGGTACTGATGCTAGTTTAATTGGTTTGAATATTACTGTCAGGTGGTGACAGGGGATACAATACTCTCAAGATGCCTAAAGACAACAAGATCATTAGAGAAAAGCTTAATCCAAATTCAGAATATGGTTCCTGTTATGTTGGCTGTGAAGGTCAGCCAACTTATATTCACTGTTCAATTTCCTTCCTGATGCTATTGTATGATTACGATTCTTTTAACTGGACCATTAAACTCTAAAATTTAATGATCATTTGTTAATAAAATCAAGCATATTAACTAGCCTCATCTGACTTTCTTTTTAAGCCTGCCCAAATGGAACTTCATTCCAATAATGTACTTGACATTGAAATATAACTGGCAGGTTTCTAGAATAATTCATGATCTGGAGTGTACGAGATTTGTTCTGGACCCCGATGAAGAAGAGGCTGGGAGGGTTGTGAAAGAGTTGCTCACTTCAACCTCAGATTCAGTCAACGATTCTGAAGCTAGAGCTCTTCAGTTTGCAGCATCTCGACTGAAAATTACATCCCGGAAGGCCATCGTAATAGAGCAACGATCTATGAGGAAGTTGTTGGATAAACTTGGATCGCATGACCTCATGAAGAAAAGGATACTGAAATATCTTCTGCATCTACTGCAAAAGCATGCAAAGCTCATGGTGGTAGAACATGAGGAGAGGGTCTATTCTCCCGAAGAACAAGCTGTAACACAGAACTCTAGTCACGATTCTCTTCGAAGCCATCATGTGGAGTCAGACCAAAGCTTGAACTATGGTCAGTATATAACTCACACCAGTGAGTTGGGTGGAGTTGAACCCCCTGAGCAATTCAAGTGCCCCATATCCTCAAGGTTGATGTTTGATCCTGTTATCATTGAGTCAGGAGTAACATACGAAAGGATGTGGATAAAAAAATGGTTTGAAGAGGGTAATGACACATGCCCAAAAACCAGAAAGAAACTACTCCATACGGCTTTAACTCCAAACGTGGCCATGAAGGACTTTATATCAAAGTGGTGCAGAAGCAATGGAATCTCCATTCCGGATCCTAGCAGGCATGCAGAAGATATTGGCTCATGGGAAGCTTCAAGCACTTCCATTAATAGTATAGGAAGTTATTTCAATGACTTCAACTCGCCAGTGGATCTTACTAACATGTCAATTCGGTCACTTGATACTAGTTTTAATTCAGATGCCTCGCATGGTAAGACCACTCGTGGCTCTAAGTTGATCAAGAGCAGCGACAATTCTGAAAGACATCAAGTTCATACAGAGATACATGATACTGATTTGATGCTCTTGCCTCAACTCCATGATCTTCAATGGGATTCTCAATGCAAGGTCATTCAAGACCTGAAAGATCACTTGAAAAGCAATAGCCAAGCTTTTGTTTCTGTATCAGCAGAGAATTTGGTTGAACCACTCCTCAGATTTCTGAGCAATGCATATGATCTGCGTGATGTTCAAGCCTTGAGAGCCGGAACTCAGCTTCTGTTGGACTTTGTGAACAACTGCAGGTATGATTTCTTTTCCCCTTTCTTTATTTTTTTCTATATTGCTAATTATTTTGCTGTGCTTATTATATTCTCTAATGTCATTTTTCGGCTAAGTGTTGTCTAGATTAATTCATTTCTATCCTTCAAAACCGTGTTCATTTGTTGAAACATCTTTACTATCCTTCAATTCTTTTAATGGTAAATTCGTTTTGTCTTTCTTTAAAATTTCTAAAATATTAAAGATGGTGAAGAAAATACTAGTTGTATTTTTTTATTTTATAAGAAAATAAACATATCACAGTATTGTTTGTTTTATAGTTTTCTCGTTATCTTTTCTTAAAAGGCTTCTTCAAATATTAAGGAAAGAAGGTGCATATAAATAAACTTTTGTTTTGAGTCTTAAACTATTTGAAATTATTAAGTATCCTAAAACAAGCTCTCCAAATAACTAAAAAAAATGAAATTTTAACTTAAAGCTCAGTTACAATTTTATTTTTAAAAAATGTTTCACAAGGATTAAGAAAAAAAAAAGTATATATAAACGTTCCGGAATTATTGCATACACCGGATCATTAAAAGTAAATACCAATCCATGTGAATTATACCCTTTTCAAAATACTTTAATTATAAAATTCAAGTCTTAAAATCGTGACTCATCAATTACTTTTGTCTATCATTATTGTTAATAAGATCTAATATATATATATGATTAAATATTAAAAAAATAAATTTCGTAAGAAATTTTTAAAGAGATATAAATCACATTTAGCATTTTTTTTTTTTAGTTTTGTAATTTTCTTCCAGACTTAAAATTGTTTGATAGTTTATCAGTGCACTTGCCCTTTGATAAGAGAATGACAATTTTTTATATGTATATTATTTGATACAGAAATGGAAATACTGCTTTGAATGAAGAAGCGTTCATTATGTTGGCAAGTTTTCTTGATTCAGAAGCGAAAGAAGAAATTCTTGCCATACTGGAAGAACTGTCAGGATGTGGGTTTAGTAAATCTAAAATTGCAGCATCAAGTGCTCTCAACTCAATTTTAAACGTACTTGATTCCGAAAACAAAGGTTTCCAACAACGAGCTATTAGAATTATGTACAATTTGTCTTTCATTAGTGAAGTCTGTCGCAGCATGCTATCACTCGAGTGCATCCCAAAATTGCTGCCATTTTTCAGAGACAGAACCCTTTTGAGATACTGCATATATATATTGAAAAATCTTTGTGATACTGAAGAGGGTAGGAATAGTGTTGCTGAAACAAAGGGATGCATAACTTCTGTGGCTGAAATACTTAATTCAGGCAACAATGAAGAACAGGAACATGCATTGGCAGTTCTAGTCTCTCTATGCTCTCGTGTGGATTATGGTAAGTTAGTAATGAGTGAGCATGAGAATATCATAACTTCTCTTTTCTTGATCTCCCAGAATGGAAACGATAAAGGAAAGAAAAGTGCGTTGGAATTGATCCATCTTTTGAATGATGTCAACATTGATGACAATAAAGGTTGCCCTGAACCAAATATCAGCAACTCTTGTCGAGATTCCGAGGGTCACCCACCTGAAGAAAATAGACCATCAAAGAGATCCTCTTTTTTGAAGAAACTATCACCATTTTCAAAGTCCAGTTCACATGCATCAAAAACCAAAAGATGATAATCAATTCCTCGGCATTTCAACCTTGTGATCGTATTGTGGGGACAACAGATAATGTTCAGATGAGTCGCATACGTGGGTTTTTCCTTTTCTAGCACTTGCTGCATTGTTAGCGTTAAAGATTCATTCGCAAAGCATCTGCTACTTAATTTTGCACTGTAACAACAGGTAGTAAGATGATGTATAGTTGTGTTTATGATAATGATATATTCTTTTGACATTCCAATTTAGGGCTTGTGAATTGTTAAGATAGTAGACAGTTTTCTGATTTCTCTTTCCCTTTCTGTCAATATACTAGGGAGACCAAATACACACTTCTTGTTTATTCTTATTGTATCTGTGTATATATTAAACACTTCAGGACTTTGGATACTGCTGTAAAATAGATATTATTGCAATGAAGGTGTTTGCCAATATTTAACACTTTTTTGTTTAATTGCATGGACTTGGTGGTACCTTCCAACTCTTTACATTGTTTTATGTGACCAATTTTATATTAGTAATTTAATCTTGGCAAAATTTTAAGGTTGTTGTCTTGGGCTGTTCAAATCTTGAAAAGAGACTCTTCTTGACAACATTTGTCCACTACTTCTAAATCACGCTTAGTTAATTCCTCTAGTTCGCATTGACTTATGACCATTGATAAATTGGAAATCTGATCAAAGGGGACCTTGCTTGTAAGCGATCCTTGTTAGGATATAACGTGTGTGTATATATAGCACACTCCTTGGGTTTTAATTTCCAACCGCTACAGACACCCTCATTCCTTTAAATTAATTCAATTATAGCGTTTGATCCTATGCAGTTTTTTGTAAATCAAAATTCAAAATTAGTCTCTCAAAATAGAATCTTTTAATCTTATTTTTAAGGACTCGTTTTGAATTTTGACATGTAAAAGAAATTAAAGTCCTTTTGGCCTCTTATAATTTTGTACTAAAAGAAAACCATAGTAAGATTTCATAACGAAACATTAATTAATAATCAACCCTGCTTATTTGAGAAACAAAACTGGCTTCCCAGCATGGTCAAAGCATCCAGTCAGTCAACCAAATTGTACAAGTTATATTTTTCTGGTTTAGGTGGGACTATTCTCGCCAAGTATTATTGTTCATAAGCTTATTAAAAATGGCCTCCTAAGATTTATTTCTCAAACTATAAGCACAAAATACATAGATTAACCAAAAACCTATCCAGGATTCAATTAATTAGATATAACTACCAGGGACATACCGGTTGAAAAAGTAATATATATATATATATATATATATATATATATATATATATATATATATATATATATATATATATATATATAGCTCAGGCCAAACGCGTGTATATAAAGTCATCCGTATAACTAAAGATCATGAAGGAAAATAACAGTTCGGAAATACAAACAACTAAAACTCAATATTAGAAAAGAAAAAACAGATTTGTTTGTGGGAAATACAATGCGATTTTATATTATGGAAGTGAAGATTCACTAAGCTTACTTTTAGTTGCAGGGCTATGAAACAGCTATGAAACAGCATAAAGTTAAATTCCAGAATCAACTAACAACACAATGGAAAAATACTGAAGACTGCACAGCTAAGACCTCAGTTGCATGTCCCACCAAGTCTGAGGGAACTGTGCCTGGCATATTACATGTACGACACAAACCAGCAGACGATCCAGTGTCATTGGTCTCATTCACAGGCTAGTTTGGCATCAAAGCTGCTTCAGCAGATGATCCAGGGCCATTGTTTTCATTCACAGGCTGGTTTGGTATCAAAGCTGCTAAGGCATATGGCAAAGGCTTGGAAGGCAGAGAGCGGATAACGGTAATCCATGGTAAATATGTCTTTTCCAATCTTTCCAAACTGCAAGATTACTTTTTCTTGTTCTGCAGCAGAAACATTATGGGACGGATCAACAGCGGCCACAAGTTGAAAGTTTTTAACAGAAGCCACTGTGACACGACCCTTGAAGTTTAGGCACCAGCATTGCAGTTGCTCATGCCATCTAGGAGCCTTGTTTTTTAGTACCATGGGCTCAGCTGAACCTTGGCTAGGTGTTGGTAGCTTAGGGAGGTTTACATTATTTAAATCTGTACTTGGACCTTTTCCTTTTAGTACTGGTGAGGGAGAAAAAGGCTTGTCAATGATTTGAGGGAAAGATGTAGGTGTTGGAGCAGTGCCCCCTTCCTGAATAGCTGAGACAGGTATGGAGTTCATGGTGCAGTGCATTCTCCTTGGCCCTCTTGCACGGAGAACATTCAATTCATATGCAATGGTGCCAACAAGGTGGTTAAATGCTGAAACTCTAGGAGATACCTGCTTAGAATGAAATCTCCTACTAGACTGACTATCTTGTTGAATTGCAGCTCCTTCTGGTGGTTGACTGTCATAAATAGTGAACTTGGTACCCAAAAAATTAGACCTGTAAGAGTTTGTTGTCAAGTCAAAGATATGGTATGGAGCAAGATGAAAAATAAAAAAGAAGGCATGTTTCTATCAAACCAAAACTTGCCTGAGTTTTCCAACATATGTGTTGCTGGAGCGAGAAAAATCATCTGCAACCAAAGACACAACAAAGTCTGTGCCTGTTGCCCTTCTTAACTTTTTGGCAGCTAGTAGCAACTTATCAGTCTCGTTCTCCGCTGTACAATTAACATCAAAATAATACAACTTGTCAGATATCACTTCAAGAACAAAAGTTGGCTTTTGGTAAATCCAAATTATCCAATTTTCCTCTTATTCAAATGGCTCTAATATATTCTGGTTCACAGTATGTGTGGGTGAATTACCAAGCGATCCATTTGGGAAGAGTTCCAAAAATGATGTTGACCATTGTGCATAAATAAATGAGTTTTATAATACATGAATCAAGCATTTTTAGTGTAAGAAACTTGCAGTTGAATATCCAAAGTTGTTCACTCTGTATTTTGATAAGTAACTTAAAATGAGAAACATAGCATCCCTATTTTTATGGAAAAAAGAAATGGCACACATCAGCAATGAACAAAGTAACAAACTTACATGGCACCAGGCCAATGTACAATAGATATGTAGAAGTTTCTCGGTTCCTCCTGATAAAGCACTGTATTGGAGAGTCACGAGGGCCGGGCTATTCATACACATCAGAGAAAGATAAGAAACAGAGAAAAAGGAAAGATTAAGAACTGATTGGGCTACCCAAAGGATGAGGAATTTATCACCTGTTTCAACGAAATAGGAAATGTGATCCTTCCACATTGTTCAGGAGTCTTGGCAATTTCTTTCGTAACATCCCTCCACGATTTACAAACTGAAGCACAATGAACAACGACGGCACGTGCAGGCCAGCTAGTCTCACTCTCTTCCACCCTACTTATTATGTCCAGAAGCAACTCAGGGGGTAAATTCGCCCACTGCCCTTGCTGAATGGGTTCAAGCGAAGTTAGAGTGATTTCTGGAGCAACATGTGACTTTGTCCGACCATTCCAACGCCTGCTCTCCACACCTCGCCTTGACATGCTGCCAATCCCATCTCTCATCTCCTTTAGTTCTCTTACTATGCTTTTCAACGACATTTTCACACAGCATATCAATCTTCCTTCCACCACAAAAACTGCAACCACCCAAACAAAATCCAAATAAATCTCCACTCTACACAGTGAAAAAAATACTCCTATGTATCACAAAGTCGCCTCTTTCGGTTTTTCAGATGCCAACAACAATGGCTCTTAACACAGCATAACGCATTGAAACCATAGCTAATACAACTCCAGCTCAAAACATATTCACAAATCGTACCTCGCTGATCACAAGTCTTACCCTAATTCCTGACAAGTTTAATAAATAAAGTAACAAAACTAAGGAGCAAACTATTTTTTTCTTCACCCTCCCGAAAAGTATCATAAAAAAAACAAATCAAAGACTTCAAGCAGACCCCGTGTCCTCATGGATCTATAAATTATTATAACAAAGGGGAATGCAGAATGCCGAAGCATAAATTTCCTTTTTTTTTTTTTTTTTTTTTAAACACTAAAAAA